>Ga0209614_1001176_pt1 | contig 20351 bp, 27 predicted proteins | sample BlaSprsedimmetaG_FD_185484 | JGI IMG/M metagenome (GOLD analysis project Ga0209614, IMG submission 185484) | Hot spring sediment bacterial and archeal communities from California, USA to study Microbial Dark Matter (Phase II) - Blank Spring... ... | reverse complement strand
GGGAAGAAGTGGGAAGGCCTGCGCAGCGATCCTGTCTGAGTCCCTGACAGGCACAGCGCCGTCAGGGACGAGTTTGGATCGCGGCAGGCCTTCCCCCGCCGTAGTTTTTCCGTAAAAGCATCAGCAGCCAAAGGGTTTTTTGCATGCTTTTTTGCCCTACAAAAAAGCATGTCGCTCCGTTTCGGGAACGGAGCGAAACACCGGCCGGTGGGATGGATAAATCCAGTTTCTTTAAACAATCCACTACGAAACGGCTTGAATAATTCGCCGGCTCCCGCCTGCAGGGCGGTCGGTTTGCCCCCCCACCTTATCATCCTCATGAAAGGGTAACGATTTTCCCTGACTCAATATTCTTCCGTCTCCACCCGCCGTTGGCGGCTGGATCCACCTTCCCCTGCCAGGAGAAGGATTTATGAGACGAATGAAAGGCGGGGTTGTTGTTGAAAAACCCCGCTTCTCTTTCAGAAGGACGATGTGGAAGTTGCTTTTCATAATACAACGTATGATATGTTGCGCTAAATTCTTGAACTCAGGATAGTTACAAATCTCCGCAGTTGCATTCGTAATGGGGCATACGTATCCCTTACGCCGTGCAAAACGGATACAGAATAAATGCGTTCACGGAAAAAACCCACTCCTCCTCTCCATTACTCAAATACATCAAATCGCCTATTCACCCGCTCCATCATTCCATTACATAAATACCATTTCCTTGTACCTTCCCTATGGAATTCTGTAACCGGGAAATGCTATTGTGTTGCGGGTGAAAATTCATACTTTTGGCCGTTCCGGACAACCGAAAAAATTCCCTCTGAGGATGATTAGGCCTTTGTTGATTGTTCTGGGCACCCTTTCCCTGCTTCTGGGGATGGTGGGTATCTTTTTACCCGGGCTGCCTACCACTCCCCTGGTGCTGCTGGCAGCCGCACTCTACTCACGCAGTTCCCGCCGCCTGCACATGGCACTGCTGCGCAGCCGCCTGTTCGGACCGAGGATCCGGCAGTTCCGGGAAAACCGTGGGCTGACGAAAACAGAAAAAATTTCTTCCCTTGCCCTGATGTGGACCATGATTCTGCTTTCCGTGGGGTTCTTTATCGGCCACCCGGCCGGTAAGATCGTGGTGCTGCTGGCCGGGCTGGTGGGAACCTTTGTGATGGGTATCAGGCTTCCCACGGTGGAAAACCCAAAAAAACACCGGGATGAGACGGTGACTCACCGGGAAAGAAACAAAAACCGGACGGAAACCCCAACACCCAAATAATTCCAACAGATCCCATCAATTTCTAAATCCCTCAACTTTTCAATCCTTCTTCAGAAGATCCCGGATCTCCGTCAGCAGTACTTCTTCTTTTGAGGGAGCAGGAGGTGGGGCCGGTGCGGCTTCTTCTTTCCGGCGTGCCCGGTTCATGGCTCTAACGAAAAAGAAAATGGCAAAAGCCACGATCAGAAAATCGAAGGTTACCTGCAGGAAGCTGCCGTAGTTCCAGGTGACTGCCTCGGTGGTTTCCGTGGCTTTTTTCATCACTACCTGCAGTTCCGTGAAATTAACTCCGCCCACCAGCAGTCCGATGGGCGGCATCAGAATGTCGCTTACAAAGGAGGCGACGATCTTGCCGAATGCGGCACCGATAATGATACCGACAGCCATATCGATGACATTCCCTTTCATCGCAAAGGCTTTGAATTCATCCAGAATTTTCATGACAGTATTGTTTACATTGTTAAGATGAATAGTAAAACTGCAAAACAAACCCTGTTTAACAGTATATGAATATATCTAAAAAAACTGATTGATAATCAGAACAGAAAAATATTTTTTTGCCTGCCTTTTTCATCCCTTAGAAAAGCAGGTCGTTCGCCACAGGGCGGCGATCGGAACCGGCCTGAAGGGGCGGTTGGTTAGAAACCACCCATCTCATTATTCTCAAGAAAGGTTAACGATTTTCATTGACTCAATATTCTTCCGTTTCCCATCCCCGACCCCTTCCGTCTCCCCCGCCGACGGCGGGGGATCCACCTTCCCCTGCCAGGGGAAGGATTTAAGAACCATGAAAGACGGGGTGGTTGATGGAAAACCCCGTTACGCAGAAATATGTCTTTTTTACGGACAACCTAAAAAGTCCCGGCCTCTGAGGGTTTTATGTGAAAAACAAGGCGGGGGAACATGCACCATGGCCTGTGCAGCGATCCTGTCTGAGTCCCTGACAGGCGAAGCGCTGTCAGGGACGAGTTTGGATCGCGGCAGGCTTTCCCCGCCGTAGTTTTTCCATAAAAGCATCAGCAGCCAAAGGGTTTTTTGCATGCTTTTTTGCACATAAAAAAGCATGTCGCTCAGTTTCGGGAACGGAGCGAAACAGTGGCCGGTGGGATGGATAAATCCAGTTTCTTTAAACAATCCACTACGAAAAGGCCCGAATAATTGGACGGCTCCCGCTTGCAGGGCGGTCGGTTTGCCCCCCCCCACCTTATCATCCTCATGAAAGGGTAACGATTTTCCCTGACTCAATATTCTTCCGTCTCCCCCGCCAACGGCGGGGGATCCACCTTCCCCTGCCAGGGGAAGGATTTAAGAACCATGAAAGACGGGGTGGTTGATGGGAGACCCCGTTACGCAGAAATATGTCTTTTTTACGGACTACCTAAAAAGGCCCGGCCTCTGAGGGTTTTATGAGAAAAACAAGGCGGGGGAAGAAGTGGGGAGGCCTGTGCAGCGATCCTGTCTGAGTCCCTGACAGGCGAAGACCTGTCAGGGGCGAGTTTGGATCGCGGCAGGCTTTCCCCCGCCGTAGTTTTTCCATAAAAGCATCAGCAGCCAAAGGGTTTTTTGCATGCTTTTTTGCCCCCAAAAAAGCATGTCGCTCCGTTTTGGGAACGGAGCGAAACAGTGGCTCGTTGGATGAAGAAATCCGGTTTCTTCAAACATTCCGCTACAAAGCAACTTAATGAGGCAGCGAACAAAACCGGCCTGAGGGGTTCGCGAAAGGAATACATCAAGTTTCTCTAAAATGTTCAGATCTGCCAGGTGGCAGACATTTCACGGCGACCAGGCACTCCATCACCCGGATACTCGATAACCCGGTTACATCGTCTCGCCCACCCTTTCCGGTTCTTTTTCTGCCAATTCATCCAGCAGCCTTTTAACCGGACGGCTGTCCCAGCGGGCGGCGCCTTTCTTGTTTACCAACAGCCTGCCATCTCGTGACAGGATGAACGTGGTGGGAATACTGGATGATTCAAACAGGTCGGGTTCCCGGTACTTCTGAAAAAATACGGGAAGATGGTAACCGTTTTTATCCAGGAAATCCTGCACCGTGGTTACCTCTTCGCGCGTTACCAGAAGAAATTTCACCCGGTTGCCGTATTCGTTATACAGGTTCTGGATGGAAGGCATCTCGGCAATACAGGGTGGGCACCAGGTGGCCCAGAAATTCAGGAAGATCACTTCTCCTTCCAGATCGCTGAACAGGATCTCCCGGCCTTCTGCCGTGTACAGGGGCCAGGCCATGGTTTCCACATCGGCCCGCAGGTTCGTTTCACCCGCCCTCGCAACGGGGTTCCGCATGGTGAGGCGTACCACACGGGAAACCAGTTCACGCCGCGTGGCGGGTATCAGCAACAAGACCAGAAGCACGGCGAAAACGCCGTCGGAAATAAGCGACCAGATGCTGCGCTTCCTGTAATAATCAACTATTTTTTGTTTCCAGTTTTTCATGAGTTTGGGTATTCAGTGGTTCCCTCCTGCGGAAGGAATGCTTGTCAACGGCCCGCATGGTGGCCAGGATTCCGTCCAGATGATCGGTTTCATGCTGCAGAAGCTCCGACAGATCGCCTTCCGGCTTCCACTCGTGTTGCTTCCATTCCGGATCGAGAAACCGGATGGTGCAGGTGCGGTACCGGCGCAGTTTCACCAGCAGGTTGGGGAAGCTCATGCAATCATCCCACATTTCCATCATTTCCGGGCCGGCATCGGTAATTTCGGGATTGATCAGAACCAGGGGCCGGTCGATATTCAGGCAGATAAACCTTTTGGAAACTCCCGTCTGGGGGGCTGCCATGGCCCGCCCAGCACCCCATACCCTCCTGAATTCCAGGATCAGGGCATGCATGCGGTCAAAAACAGGTTGCAGGGAAGGGATTTCTTCCCTTTCCACCGCCTCAGCCACCCTGTATAGCACAGGATCGCCGATTTTTCTGATTTCATCCAGACTGATATTCATTTATTCAAATATATACATTTCCCTGCAAATGATCCAGTCGCCTGCCGTCCGTTCCCACATACCCTTTCATGCAATCGGCGGTAAGGCAACTGTGTACCGGCAGGATGCCGGCCAGGCTTCCCACAGGGAAAGCATCGCGATGGTTTTCGGGAAGGCGGATGATGCCGTGCTCCTGGGAGAGGCGGTCGACGAAAGCCCCGGGAAGGGAGGGGCCAAACAGTCCCTGTTTTTCCGGGCTGACTTTTCCGTAATGGATTCGGCCGTTTTCTTCTGCCAGATATTCCTTCGACAGATGGATGGCTCCCCCGTATACCACCACCTCGTTCCTTTCCGGGTAACGGGCTACCACCGGGCAGGCCAGCCTGACGGCAACCTGTTCTTCCCGGCAGGCACCGGTCTGTTCCTGCATCAGGTCGTAAAACACGAAATTCCCGGGCCGCATTTCATCGGCCCCGGCAAAATCTTTCGCCAGGGAACAGGCCGGGGTATCTCCCAGGGAAATGATGGCTTCCGGCCGGTTCCCCAGGAACTTTTCCCGGATAATAGCCAGCCTGGCCAGTGATTCACTGTGCAGGGAGAGCACTTCTTCCGGATTACGGGCCCGGTAAGTGCGTCCGGCATGGGTCAGGAAGCCTGCAAACCTCAGGTGGGCATGTTGCGAAATGTTTTTCAGTTCCTTTTCCATGATCTCCGGCTTTCCGGCATCGAACCCGCTGCGCCGGTCGCCCGTGTCGAGTTCCAGAAAAATTCCCACCGGCCGGTTCATTTTTCTGTGGACGGCTTCTGCCATACCGGGATGGCTTAGCAGCAGATGGAGGCGTATGCGATCGTTCAGCTCGGCTATCCTGTCCAGTTCTCTCGGATTGACAGGAAAGGCGATGGTGATATCGTTCCACCCGGCTGAAGCGAAATACGCGGCCATGGTGACCGACGACACCGTAATGCAGTGCACGCCGAAATCGCGGAACCAGCTTCCTGCCTCCTGCGACTGGTGGGTTTTAAAATGTGGGCGGAAGATCAGCCCATGATCACGGGCTTTTCCGGCCATGAAGGCAATATTGCGCATGACCCGTTCACGGTCAAGCAGCAGGGTGGGGCGTGTAACGGAAGAAAACATATCCAAAATAAATGAAATTTCTACGGAACTGAACAGGGAAGAAAGGGAATTTCACAGGAATTTTCACTATTTTCGGTCATTGTTCGTCTGTGCAATCTGTTTTCTTATGAAAAAACCAACAACCTTTCTTTTTACCTGTGTCTTGTTCCTTTCTGCTTGCCAGGTGCACCCTGATGCGGAAAAAGCGGAAACCGTGATCAGCGGGGCAAATATGGAAGAATATGTGAAAACACTGGGATCGGATGAATTCTTGGGCCGGAAACCCTTTACGGAAGGGGAGGAAAAAACCCTGGCCTATCTGGAAAAGGTGTTTTCCGAACTGGGCCTGGAGCCCGGGTTCGGTCAAAGCTGGTACCAGGAAGTGCCCATGGTGGAAGTGAGTGTGTTCCCGTCGGATACCCTGTTGCTTACCGGCCCCGGAATCGATACCCTGCTCAGGTACCGGGATGATTTTGTGGTGACCACCCGCCGGCTGGTCTACCGGGTATGGATTGAAGAAGCTCCCCTGGTTTTTGCCGGATACGGGATCGTGGCGCCGGAATACGGCTGGAACGATTACGCCGGCCTGGATGTGAAGGGAAAGATCGTCATGGTGCTGGTGAACGACCCGGGGTATGCCACAGGCGATCCCGAACTGTTCAAAGGCCGGGAAATGACCTATTACGGAAGGTGGACCTACAAATACGAGGAAGCTGCCCGCCAGGGGGCCCTTGGACTCATGATCGTTCACGAAACGGGTGCGGCCGGTTACGACTGGTCGGTGGTACACAACGGGGCCGTGATACCCAACCTGTATCTGAAGCCGGAGGATAAATACCTGGGCTGGTGCGCCATTGAAGGATGGTTTACCCAACAGGCAGCCCAGTCGCTGGTCAGGATGAGCGGAGCGGATCCCGATTCTCTCTTTGCCGCCGCCGCAAAACCGGATTTCGTTCCCCGGGATCTGGCTCCCGAACTGACCCTGGAAATGTTCATCCGATACCGGTTTGATGTTTCCCGGAATATCATGGGCATGATCAGGGGAAGCGAACGGCCCGGTGAGGCCGTTGTGTATTCGGCCCACTGGGATCATCTGGGTGTGGGAGCGCCGGTGAACGGCGATTCCATTTACAATGGGGCGGTAGACAACGGTACTTCCCTGGCCTGGATGCTGGAAATAGCCAGGGCTTTCAAAGCGCTGGAAAAACCGCCGCAACGGACGGTGTTGTTCCTGGCTCCCACGGCCGAAGAACAGGGCCTGCTGGGCGCCATGTATTATACGCAACATCCGGTCATTCCCATGGAAAGAACGGTGGCTGATATCAACAACGACCTGCTGCTGCCCATGGGCAGGATGAAGGATGTGATGGTGACCGGAGCAGGCCAGTCGGAACTGGAAGATTATGTGGAAAAATATGCGAAAAAGCAGGGAAGGTATCTGCAACCCGATCCCAATCCGCACACAGGTATGTATTTCCGTGCCGATCATTTTGCTTTTGCAAAGGCCGGGGTTCCCGCCCTGTTCGTAAGGGGCAATGTGGATCACCGGGAAAAGGGAAAAGAATATGCGGCCCAACAGGAGCAGGATTACCTGCAGAACCGGTACCACCAGCCTGCCGATGAATACGACCCGGAAACCTGGGATTTTTCAGGCATTGTGGAAGATGCCCGACTCATGTTCCGGGTAGGGCTTGAGCTGGCCAACAGCGATGTTTTCCCGGCATGGAAAGAAGGGTCGGAGTTTGCCTCTGTCAGAAATCAATCCTTTTCAGGCAAACAAATACCATGAAAAAACTATTCGAACTGATCGGTGAAGTACTGAAGTTCCTTACCCACGATATCTGGCACTATACCCTGGGCGAACTGCCGCGAACTAAATCGTTCCTGGTAAGGCAACTGCGCATCATCGTGCTGGCGGTAAAAGGGTTCAGGGAAAGCAAGGTGAACCTGCGTGCATCAGCCCTTACCTTTTATACCATCCTGTCGGTGGTTCCTGTGATTGCCATGATCTTTGCCATTTCCAAAGGTTTTGGCATTCAGGATGTGATGAAGGAAAAAATAGTCAATTTCTTCCAGCAGTATGAAGAAGTGCAGGGGCATCACGAGGTGATCAACTGGATCCTTTCCTCGGCAGAGAATTTCATCGGCCAGGCCCGGGGTGGATTTATTGCCGGCGCGGGGCTGATCCTGCTGTTGTATTCGGTGATGAAACTGCTGGGACATATCGAGAGCTCGTTCAACGATATCTGGCAGATCAGGACCTCGCGTTCCTGGGCCCGTAAATTCAGCGATTACCTGTCTATTTTGCTGATCGCCCCGGTTTTCATTTTCCTCTCGAGCAGTGTAACTTATTTTATATCGGAACAGTTTCACCGGCTTACCGAAATGGTGCCGGTTTTTGTGCACCTCCGGTTTTTGCTCGGGCTCATACCCTATGTGCTGGTCTGGTTCCTGTTAACCATGATCTACATGGTCATGCCCAATACCACGGTGAAATTTTCCTCGGCTTTTGTGGCAGGGATCATTGCAGGTACCATTTTCCAGCTAACCCAGTGGGGCTATATGCAATTCCAGGTGGGTGTGAACAGGTACGGGGCCATTTACGGGAGTTTTGCCGCCATTCCCCTGTTCGTGATATGGATCCAGGTTAGCTGGTTGATCGTGCTGATCGGGGCGGAAATATCCTTTGCCAACCAGAATGTTTCACGGTATGAATTCGAGTCGGAAATCGAGAATGTCAGTACGCGGTACAAGCGCATTCTGGCACTGCTGATGACCAGTCATGCTGCGCGAAGGTTTGAGCATGGAGAACCCCCGCTCACGGCCGCGGAAATGACCGAGCAACTGAAAGTGCCGGTAAGGGCGGTACGGGACATACTATTTGAGCTGGTGGAAGCGGGAATACTCAGTGAAACATATACCGGTCAGCCCAAAGAAAGAGCCTACCAGCCTGCTATGGATATCGGTCAGCTGACTGCCTCCCGCGTTATGGAAGCGCTGGATCGGCGGGGGAGCGCTCACACCACTGTATCAAAAACCAGAGAATTCAACAGGATATCCGAAATGCTCGACAGGTTTCAGGAAACCCTGAAGCAAAACCCCGAAAATATCCTTTTAAAGGATATTTGAATCCGGTCTGACGAGAGGGAATGATCCGGAATGGCCGGTTCAAACATTCAGCCCGGCCACCCAGGCTGCAGCCCGTTCGGCTTCCCCTTCCATAAGGGGCCCTTCTGTGCCGGCAACCAGAAATCCCGCCGGAGGCAACCCATTCTTCCCTCCCTTGCGTTTGAGGCGCCTCGACAGGGGTTTGGCGGCATAACCTCCGGTCCTGACCAGGAACCGGAGAAAACCCGATTTGATCGTGTTCACATCAATCCGTGTATCAAAAGCGGCTGTTTTTATTCCTTTCAGTCCCCGGGGGGGGATCTTTTGCAGGAATTCCTTTATAGGCGGTGTTGGGCTAAACCTTCGGGTGGGCGAGCCCAGGATCAGTACATCCATTCCGTCCAGGTTGTTAGGGCCGGCATCTTTCACATGCAGAACATTTACTTCGGCAAACGGTTTCATGGATTTCTCCATTTCACGGGCCACCTGTTCGGTGTTTCCGAAATAAGAGTCGTATACGATCAGTGCTTTCATTATTTGGAAAAATAGTGTATGGTTTATTTCAGGGAGATGGTGACAGTGAGGCAGATTCCTGAAGATCGTCGATGTAATCCGCATAATGGGATGACATGTCTTCCCAGGTGCAGCCTGTCAGGTTTTCAAAACGGTTTTTCAGTGTTTCGGGTGGCAGGGGGAACAGGGTGTTGACCACCCCCACGCCGTACCGGTGTACCAGGTACCGGATCAGGATTCCGCTGTTGGGATAGAAAATATCTTCGTCGGAAATGGATTCCTCCAGAAGGTCGTCGGGTGTCAGTACTTTATCAGGCTCATGGTCCCGGTAGTACACCACAATATCTTCAATATCATGCCGGGCATAACCTCCGTCGAGCCAGTTGGCGTATCCCTCACTCATGAGTTTGGTTCCGGGGTATCCCAATACCCGGTGGGTGATCACGTGCACCAGTTCGTGGGCACCCAGGAAGGGATTGACCACTCCGTACTGGTCGGTATACCCGGCCAGTGCGGGGATGAAAGTATAATAGAAACCATTCATTTTGGGAATGGCATGCCCCCCTCCGTCGGTTCCGATCAGTTCCTTTGCTTCCTCCAGGTTGTAGAGGTAGATCAGGACACGGTCGCTGAAGGATTTTTCAATGCTGTCCTGGATAATCCGGTAATAAAATTGCTGGTTTGCCAGGATACCTTCTGCCTGTTCGGGGGTGGGGGAAAGTGTAACCGGATAATCGGTCGGCCGGGTATGCAGGACAATGTTATCGGAGGTATATACCACCCAGTCGTCCTGCAGATCGATGTCAGCAAAAAATTCTGTGCATGAACCCAGGAAAACCGTGATAACCAGGAACAGGATAAAGCGGTGTTTTATGCTGAAATGGTTTTTCATGATGCATTCATATGGTAACCCTAATAAAAAAGCAGCACATACGGTCGAGTTTGAAATGCACCAGATGGCTCAGGTAAAAAAGCGGCTCGGTATTGGCAAAACCCACCAGATGGTTCTGGGTAAATCCTGCCGTCAAAGCCCGTTTTTCCGCAAGGTTACGGGTAAAGGCCACTCCGGTGAGGGTGTGGTAATAGAATCCCCGGTAACCGGAAGTATACACTTCCGTTTTCTCTTCATCAAAGCTTTCCAGGTAGCCGTAGTTCAGCCAGGGAAGGTAAAAACGGGCATCGAAAAAAGTTTCCGCCTGCCAGCCGGGGGTCAGATGGAACCGGGCATGCAGTCCGGGTCCCAGGTAGGCCTGGATGTCGCGGGTGATCTCCATGGCTCCGGAGTGGTAGGCCAGTATTCTTGATTCGTACAGCAGTCCGCTCTGGAGCTGGTGCCTTGCCTCCACGAACTTCCATCTGAAAAGGGATTTGTCCAGTGCATAATCCAGGCCGGTGCGAAAATATCCGGTGCGGTTTTTCAGGGTAAGATAATCGTTCCCGGTTCCGTTATCGGAAACAAGCCTTCCGGGAAGGGAAACGGAAATTTTCAGGAAATGGACCGATTTTTCCGCGGGAAATACCCAGCGGAATCCCAGGGCGGGCAGGGTGGTTTTCAGCGCAGGATAGCCTGCTTTCATGGGGAAGGTGGCTTTTTGCTGGCTGAAAGAACGGTACATCCAGAATTCAGCGGATATGTCCGGCAGAAACGGATTGCCTGCCGGCAGATCCTGTGCAACTGAAAAGAAGGATCCTGCGTGGATTGTTAATAATATTGTAAAAACCAGTACCCTGCGAAATAAGACCATTGGTATTTCATGAGAAAATTCCTGGCACAAAGAAAATAAATTTATCGGGGTTATTTCAACCAATTATTTGAATTTTCAGGCCGGTAACCGGTTTGCGGAACAGGAAAAAACCCTTTTCCGGGTAAACCGGAATAAATGAATGACTATATTTGCCAGCAAACGGAATTTTTTCATCGAACATATTATGAAGATCATTTTGTTGATCGGGGCGGGAGGTTTCATCGGAAGTGTTTCGAGGTATCTGGTTACCCGCTGGATTCAAACCGGTTTGCAGGTGTTTTTTCCGGTGGGTACCCTGGCGGTTAATGTTATCGGAAGTTTTCTGATCGGACTGGTTTTCGGCCTGTCGGCCGGTGAAACCCTGGTTACCCCTGAGTGGAGGCTTTTCCTCACAGTAGGGATTCTGGGTGGATTTACCACATTTTCCTCATTCAGCTACGATTCCCTGATGCTGCTGCGTGACGGGCAGGTGGCTGCCTTTCTGCTGTATGCTTTCCTCAGTATCCTGCTTGCCCTGGTAGCTGTATATCTGGGATATGTACTGACAAAACTGTTGTAAGATGGACCAAAAAGAAGCTTATACCCGTTTACGGCTTTATTGCAGCTCAACCGACCGGCTGGGCGGCCAGCCCCTGTACCAGGCTGTAGTGCGGTTGGCCCGGGATGCCGGTATGCATGGGGCTTCCGTATTCAGGGGTGTTATGGGTTTCGGTGCAAGCAGTGTGATCCACAGTTCCAAGCTGTGGGAGATCACAGAGAAACTGCCCATGGTGATTGAGCTGGTTGATACGGAAGAGAAAATCCGTAAGTTCTTCAATGTGTTAAAACCCCAACTGGAAGAACAGCCCAAAGGAGTTCTGGTGACCAGTGAACCCGTACAGGTTGAACTGCAAAAGTACGGGAAAGGCCGGACTTCGGCCGGGTAGAATTGCTGAGGCAACTCAGGGGAAAAGCCTGGCTGCTTTTTTCTGAATTAAAATGAGCAATGGTTCATAATATTTAATATCTTTGTACTCATCCCATAACCGGAACATTCATGCCCAACCGAAGAAGACGCCGCCGGGTGATGCGCCCCCCCAGTATGGAAGGGTTCAAACCGTTCGGTATTCCCATGAGGGAACTGGAACCGGTGGTTCTGTTGTACGAGGAATTTGAGGCCATCAGGCTGGCGGATTATGAAAATCTTACCCACGAAGAAGCCGCCGAAAAAATGAACATATCCCGACCCACCTTCACAAGGATTTATGAAAAAGCCCGGCAGAATGTGGCCATGGCCTTTGTGGAAGGGAAAGCCATATTCATCCAGGGCGGGCATTATGTAACCGACGATTACTGGTATCGTTGCCAGGATTGTAGTGAGGTGATGATCACCATGAAACCGGTGAAAACCTGCAGGGTATGCCATTCCGAAAATATTATCAAACTTAATCGTGATCGTGAAGGATAGAACAGCATACAAAGCCGGAGAGTATTGTATCTGTGTGAAATGCAACACCCGCATGCCACACCGGAGGGGAGTGCCCTGTCGCGACAACAAGTGCCCGAATTGCGGACGTACCATGTTTCGTGAAGGAGGATACCATCATCAGTTGTTCCTGGAAAAGGAAAAGAAAAAAGAAGAACAGGAGAAAAATAAAAAAGGGGAAGGCGCCTCAGACGGAAACCATGATCAAAAATAGCGATTTATGAAAAAAATCGGAATCATTATCTGTCACCGGTGGCATACCTGCGGAGGAGGCAAATGTCTTCGCAGCATGCGGGAACATACGGGGGGATTTTCCCTGTACCCGGAAGACGAAGAGTTGCAGCTGGTGGGTTATTCAACCTGTGGAGGCTGCCCGGGAGGCAATGTGGAATATGTTCCCGAAGAAATGATCCGGAACGGGGCTGAAGTGATCCATCTGGCTACCGGACTTGTGGTGGGATATCCTCCCTGCCCGTATATCATGCAGTTCAAGGAATTTATTGAAACGAAATACCGTATTCCGGTGGTTCTGGGGACTCACCCCATTCCCATGAAATATTTTCTGGTTCACCGGCAAATGTCGCAGTGGGACCAAATGGACTGGCAGGATGAGGTGGCTCATCTCATGAATGAGCCTGATGAGGTGAAAAAGGCCTATGACTGATGAGCTGAGGGCATAAAAGGGCAACCTGCCGGCCTTCCTTTCGGAAAAGCCATTTTTCTATTTCTCCAAAAAAAATCCGATCAAAATGAACATATGTTCAATTTGTTTCGTATATTTGCCATGAAACCATAAACAATAAAACGAGATTTATGATTGCTATACCCGTAAAAAAAGCTGACAAATCATCTGAGATGGATGACCGGTTTGCCAGGTGCCCTTTCTTTTGCCTGTTCAATCCTGAAACCGGAAAGATCGATTTTGAAGAGAATACTGCCGCCATGGCTCCAGAAGGAGTGGGTCCCCGTGTGGCCGAGTTTCTTGCCACAAAAGGGGTGAAACAGGTATTCAGCCGGGAAGTGGGTCCCAAAGCGTCGAGGATACTCGATAAGCTGGGTATACGGGTTGAAATGGTAAACGGCCATTATACTTTGCAGGATATTCTCAATATGTTGAATCAATAAAAACAGAAACATTATGCCAGGAAGAGACAGAACCGGACCACTGGGACAGGGTCCAGTGACCGGACGCGGACTAGGACAGTGTACGGGCAGGAATGTGCCCTGGCCTGCCGGAGGTGGCAGGTACGGATATGGATACGGATTCGGACCCGGCCGTGGAATGGGATTTGGCTGGGGTCGCCGGGCCCGTGGAGCCGGATGGGGCTGGGGATGGCGGTACGCCGAACCCGGGTATCCCACCGTTCCGGAGGAAATCTCGGACATTCAGGAGCGTCTTTCCCAGCTGAAAGAAGAGCAGAAATGGCTGGAAAGAAGGATGAATGACCTGAAGAAAGAGGAAGGGAAAAAGGAAGAAGATATTTAGTCCCGGATTGTTCCGGCAACAAAAACCAAGGAACCCTATGAAGCGAATCATTGCCGTCCCCACACAGCGGAAATGCCTGTGTGCGCATTTCGGCCATTGTGAGGAATTTGCCCTGTATGAGACAGATAACGGGGAGATCAGAACGGAAAAATTCATTGAACCTCCCCCGCATGAACCCGGGGTGTACCCTGCCTGGCTGGCCTCCATGGGAGTGACGCATGTCATTGCCGGAGGAATGGGCCAGCGGGCTGTTTCCCTTTTCCGGAACAGCGGTATCGAACCATTGGTGGGGGCCCCGGCCAGACCTCCCAGGGAACTGGTGATTGATTTTCTCCAGAACCGGCTGGAAACAGGCATGAACGCCTGCGACCACTGACAGTAGCGGTAACCGGCCGCCAAATGCCGGTTCCTTTGAATAGCAGTGGATCTATGATCCGGGAGTATAATGGGTACTTACCGGAAAGGGAATGCATTTTATAAAAAATCAAACCGGAAAAATGATGATCCGGGACACAGGAATATGATAATTGCGATTACCAGCGGCAAAGGAGGGACGGGGAAAACCACCCTGGCTGTTTCCTTGTTCCATTATCTGGCAGAGGCAAAGAATGAGCCGGTGCAACTGGTTGACTGTGACGTGGAAGAACCGAACTGCGCACTTTTTCTGCAAACTGAAAAAACAGGTGAACACAGGGTGGATATCCGTATTCCCGTGATCAATCCCGAAGCCTGTACTTTTTGCGGGAAATGCCATGAAATATGTGCTTTCCAGGCTGTCATTATGCTGCCACCGGCTTCTTTCATCGAGGTAGTGGAAGAACAGTGCCACGGTTGCGGAGCATGTTCGTATGTATGCCCGGAACATGCTATTACGGAAAACGACCGGGAGATCGGCAAAATTTCTTTTTTCAGGTATCGTGAACCGGATGATTTTCTGGAAGGCAGGCTCAAAGTGGGCAGCGCCCTGCAAACACGGGTTATCAGGGAATTGCTGGAACAGGTGAACAGCAGGGGCACCGTTTTGCTGGATGCCCCGCCCGGCGCTTCCTGTCCGGTGGTGGCTGTGATCAGCCAGGCCGATTATGTACTGATGGTGACCGAACCCACCCCTTACGGACTGAACGACCTGCAAATCATGGTAGAAACAGTGCGTCAGATCGGGAAAAAAGCAGGCGTGGTGGTTAACCGGACAGGGCTTGACTATGCACCCCTGTATGCTTATCTCCAGCAGGAAAATATCCCTGTTCTGGCTGCCATCCCCTTCCACAGGAAATATGCCGAAGCTTATGCTGAAGGGATGATCCTTTCCGAAGCGTTTCCCGAAATCAGGGAAATGATGCAATCCATTGTTAAAGCCATCGGATCATGAACCGGAAACCCTTCGAAATAGTGATTCTGAGCGGAAAAGGAGGTACCGGAAAAACCAGTCTGGTTGCCGCAATGGCCGGATTTACAGGAAATTGTGTGTTTGCCGATTGCGATGTGGATGCCGCCGACCTGCACCTGATCTTTCAACCCCAACTGCTGAAAGAAGAATCATTTCCCAGTGGGTCGAAAGCTGTGATCGATCAGCAGGATTGCACCTCCTGCGGTGTTTGTATGGATCTGTGCCGCTTTTATGCCATTCAGTTCAGCCACGGGCAGTATGCTATTGATCCTTTTGCCTGTGAAGGATGCGGCCTGTGTGTTGTGGCCTGTCCCGCTGAAGCTATCCGCATAGAAGAAAACCATCTGAATGCCCTGGTGTATTCCCACAGCCGGTTCGGATCTCTGGTCTATGGCCGGCTGGGCATTGGCGAAGAAAATTCGGGGAAGCTGGTCTCCGAGGTCAGGAAAAATGCCCGGGAAAAGGCGGTGCAAACCGGCGCCGACTGGATCCTGGTTGACGGTCCGCCCGGTATCGGTTGTCCGGCCATTTCTTCGGTAACAGGCGCCGATCTGGTGATCGCCGTTACGGAACCCAGCCGCTCCGGCTGGCATGATCTGGAGCGTTTGCTGGAAATGACCGGTAAATTCAAAACGCCGGTGGGGGTGGTGATCAATAAATACGACCTGCGTGAGGAAATGTCGGAAAAAATAGAAAAAGCACTGGAACAAAGAAAGTTGCCGGTACTGGGTAAAATTCCCTATGAAGAAAAAGTGGTGCAGGCTCTGGTAGAGGGGAAATCACTGCCTGAAGCGCTGCCCGACCATCCCCTGACCGGAGTTTTCAGGGAAATTTGGGAAAAAATTGAACGGATGGCCGGGGATATATGAATAAATACCTGGCTAACAGAATAGTAGAATAATGATATCTAACAAGTTTATGAACCAAAATAAAAGATGATTTATGAAGGAAACAGATGTTTTGATCATTGGAGGAAGCGCAGCAGGAATGGTGGCCGCACTGACGGGAAAATCGAGCTGGCCCGCGAAAAAGTTCACCCTGGTGAAAATGCAGAAAGATGCCATGGTTCCCTGTGGCATTCCCTATATTTTCGGCACACTCGACAATGTGAATGAGAATATCATGCCGGTAGACAGCATGATGGAGCAGGCCGGGGTGGAATCCATAACCGGCCGCGTCACCTCACTCGATACGGAAACGAAAACCGCCGCACTCGAATCAGGTGAGAAGATCCGGTATGAAAAGCTGGTGATGGCTACCGGGTCGCTTCCCGTTAAACCTTCCTGGCTGAATGGAACCAACCTGAAAAAGGTGTTTGTGATCCCGAAAGACAAATCGTATCTGCAAAAGATGAACGAAGAGATACGCGACTGCCGCAAAATTGTCGTGGTAGGTGCGGGTTTTATCGGTGTGGAGCTTTCGGATGAACTGAAGAAGAACGGCAGGGAAGTTACCCTGGTGGAAAAAATGCCCGATATTCTGTCAGCAGCTTTTGATAAAGACCTGGCCGACCGGATTGAACATTTTCTGGAGGAGCGGGGAGTGAAAATCATGACCGGTGTTGGCGTGAAAGAGATCAAAGGGAAAGACGGGGCCGTGCATGAAGTGTTGCTCGGGAACGGGGATGTCCTGCCGGCCGATGCCGTGGTGCTGAGCATGGGCTATGAACCCAACACCGGGCTGGCCCGCGAAGCCGGAATACCGGTCGACAACAAGGGCTTTATTACCGTGGATGAGTATATGCGCACTCCTGTCCCCGGAATTTTTGCCGTGGGCGACTGTGCCGAAAAGCGTGATTTTGTTACCCGGAAGAAAACTCCCATAATGCTGGCTTCCACAGCCTGTGCCGAGGCTCGTATTGCCGGGCTGAACCTCTATAACCTGCATGTGGTGAAAACCTTTTCGGGAACCATTGCCATTTATTCCACCGCCATCGGGCCTCACGGATTCGGAACGGCCGGCATTACCGAAGCCAGGGCAAGAGAAGAAGGTTTTGTAGTGGAAACCGGGCTGTTCGAAGGGGTAGACCGGCATCCCGGAAAGCTTCCCGATGCCAGTAAACAGGTAGTGAAGCTGGTGGCAGCCAGGGAATCGGGTATTATTATCGGCGGTGGAGTGATCGGCGGACTGAGCGCCGGTGAGCTGACCAACCTCATCGGGCTGGCCATTGAGAACAAGATGACGGCCTATAATCTTCTGATGTCACAGATAGGTACCCACCCCTGTCTTACCGCGTCTCCGGCAGGCTATCCGCTGATCAAGGCTGCTGAGATGATTGTCAGAAAGATCAGGAAGAATGGAAAATGAGGTTCCTGTATATGGAACCCGGATTGTGTTACTTAAAAACTTTTTTACAGCATGCCAAATCTGAACGGAACTGGCCCGGAGGGCAAAGGACGCCGAACGGGCAGAGGACTGGGCAACTGCAGTGAAACAACTGATGAGGAAGCCCTGAAAAAACTGGGAAAAGGAATGGGGCAGCGCAGAAAATCAGGCGGAGGCGCCGGCAGGGGCAAACGCCTGAGAAGCGGTGAGAAGTAAATCCCTTCCCCTGAACCGGGAAAAACGTAACCGTGCTTGTCTCGGTTGGTCAGATAATGGAATTGCCGGCAGAAAAACACTTCCTGCCTGGACAGGGAAATACTGTTCCGGCAGGAAGTGTTTGATTTAACAATATGACAAAAATCATGAATGATCGGGTTATGCCGTATTTTCTTGTTTTCCGTGTAATGCGTACATTTATTAATGGGGAAGCCGGTGATTTTGCATGACTGGAATATCCGAAAAATCAAAAAAAATTCCTACTTTTCGGGTTCAAAAAATGAGATATCGGCTTAATTGTTATGTTAATGCGGAATAATATTACAACATCATGCATGAGAAACTGAAGGAACTTACTGAAAAGATTTACCAGGAAGGGGTGACCAAAGCAAACGAGGAAGCGGAGAAGATCATAGCCGAGGCAAAAAAGAAATCGGAAGAAATCGTGAAATCGGCACATAAGGAAGCCGAGAAAATGCAGAAGGAAGCCAGACAAAAAGCGGAAGAGCTCAGGAAAAATACCGAATCGGAACTTCGCATCGCCTTCCGGCAGGCCATGAGTGCCCTGAAGCAGGAAATCGAAAAAATGATTCTCACCCGGACGGTGGACGAGCCCGTAGAGGAAGCTTTCCGGAGCGGGGAATTTGTGAACCGGCTGATCATTACCATGGCAGAAAAATGGGATCCGGAACAATCGGAAAACGGACTGATAGTGCTGGTTCCGGAAGAAAAGCAGAAGGAAACCGAAAAGTATCTGAAGGAAAACGTACCTCAGTTACTCAAAAAAGGACTGAAAATTCAACCCTCTTCTTCTCTGATGAACGGATTTGAAATCAAACCAGAAAAGGCAGGATTCAAAATCAGCATTACCGATAAAGATCTGGAAGCCTATCTCAGGGAATACTTCCGTCCCGGACTTAGAAAAATGCTGTTTGAAGGAGAAAACGGTCAGGATGGATAGATTTTATCACTGTTTGATTGCGGGATTGCCTGATCTTGAATTGAATGCAGGCAAAGGAGTTCCCAAACTGAAAAAGTTCAGGAAAGAACTTCGTGCTATCCTGCATCCCGCTGATTATTACCTGGTTTCACTTCTCTTTTATCCGTATGATCATCTGAACCTTCTCCGGTTCCTTTACGGCGATGAAGAAGAACCCTTTCATCCGCTGGGGAATTTTTCCGATGAGGATTTTGCCGAGCAAAAAGCCAGGTGGCAGTCCATTCTCGAAGAGGAAGACGTGTTGCCGGGATACATGGCGGAAGCCATGGTATATTTCCTGGAACAGGAAGAAAAACCCGGCCGCCTGTGGATGGAAAAACAGCTGACCGAGGGATATTACCATACCCTGATCCATGCCGGCAATGAATTTCTTGCCGAATGGGCAGTGTATGAAAGAGACATGAACAATCTGCTGACCGCCCTGAATGCCCGGTTCCCCTATCCGGAAGACGGGTTGCAACTGATCGGCGAAGGTGAGGTGAAGGAAGTACTCGAAAAACAGATTGAGCAGGGCAAGGAAATCCCCCTTCCTCCCGATCCCGAATATGCCAAGGAGATTCTGGAGCGGGCTTCATCCCTGTCATACGATGAACGGGAATGGGAAATGGATTTGTGGAAGTGGAAAACACTGGAAGACATGATGTTCTTCTATTATTTTACCATCGAAAGGATCCTGGGATATGTGATCATGCTGAAAATGGTTATCCGCTGGCAGCAGCTGGATGCTGCCAGCGGCAAGGAAAGGGTTGGCAAACTGATTGAAGGTCTGAGGCGGGAAGCCAAGAAAAAAATGAGCCGGTAATCACCCACAGGCGCTGGCTGGAATATGAAAATCTGAAACAAGAATATGAAAGAAAAGAGTAAAGAAGCAAACGTCCATACCACCGGAAAAGTATTCGGCATTGTAGCCAACCTGGTGATTGTCCATACCGACGGTCCCGTGTCTCAGAATGAGATATGCATGATCGGGCTGGGCGATACCCTGTTGATGGCCGAAGTGATCAAGGTGAGCGGGAAACAGGCCTTTGTACAGGTGTTTGAAAGCACCCGGGGGTTGCGGCCGGGAGCCCAGGTGGAATTCATGGGGCATATGCTGGAAGTTACGCTGGGTCCGGGCCTGCTGTCGAAAAATTTCGACGGGCTGCAGAACGACCTGGACAAAATGACCGGTATCTTTCTGAAAAAGGGAGAATATACTCCCGCCATCGACGAAGACAGGGAATGGGAATTTACTCCCCTGGTAAAGGAAGGAGATACTGTGCAGGCCGGTGACTGGCTGGGAGAAGTGAAGGAAAACTGGCTCAAGCACCGCATCATGGTGCCTTTTGTACTGGAAGGAGAAACCTTCCGTGTGAAAAAAATTGCCGGCAAGGGGACCTACAAAGCCGGTGATGTGATTGCTACGATTGGGAACGACGGGAAAAAAGATCACGAGGTGACCATGATTCAGCGCTGGCCCGTAAAAGTGCCCATCAAAGCCTATCAGAACAAACCCCGCCCATTCAGGATTCTGGAAACCGGAGTAAGAGCCATCGATACACTGAATCCCATTGCCGAAGGAGGTACGGGCTTTATCCCCGGACCCTTCGGATGCGGGAAAACCGTGCTGCAGCATGCCCTTTCAAAACAGGCTGAAGCCGACCTGGTGATCATGGCTGCCTGCGGAGAACGGGCCAATGAAGTGGTGGAAATATTCAAGGAATTTCCCGAACTGGAAGATTCCCGTACCGGACGCAAGCTATACGAACGTACCATCATCGTGGCCAATACCTCGAACATGCCGGTGGCAGCCC
>Ga0209614_1001175_pt1 | contig 20363 bp, 14 predicted proteins | sample BlaSprsedimmetaG_FD_185484 | JGI IMG/M metagenome (GOLD analysis project Ga0209614, IMG submission 185484) | Hot spring sediment bacterial and archeal communities from California, USA to study Microbial Dark Matter (Phase II) - Blank Spring... ... | reverse complement strand
AGTTATTCCTTTTTCTTTTTTTTGTGACAAACAATCCTGAAAAACTTATTTTCCTGAAGTAGCAATAAATAACTCCATAAATAAAAAAGAAGCCGCCTCAAATATGCTTTTGAGACAGCCTCTTTTTCTTAACCCAGGTATGATTTCAGCAATTTACTGCGGGAAGTATGCCTCAACCTTCTGATAGCTTTCTCCTTGATCTGCCTTACCCTTTCACGGGTCAGACCGAATTTTTCTCCGATCTCCTCCAGAGTCATTTCCTGCACCCCTATTCCGAAGAACAGCTTGATAATATCTCTTTCGCGCTCGGTAAGCGTTGCCAGCGCCCTTTCTATTTCGCGTGTCAGTGATTCGTTCAGCAATTCCTTGTCGGCATTAGGCGAATCGGTGTTGGGAAGTACATCCAGCAGGCTGTTATCCTCCCCGTCAACAAAAGGAGCATCAACCGATACGTGCCTTCCGGAAACACGCAGTGTGTCGTTCACTTTTTCTTTCGGAAGCTCCAGGGCTTCAGCCAGCTCTTCCGCAGAAGGAGTTCTTTCAAATTGCTGTTCAAATTTGGAAAAAGCCTTGTTGATCTTGTTAAGGGATCCTACCTGATTCAGCGGCAGGCGAACAATACGTGATTGTTCGGCCAGCGCCTGAAGAATAGATTGCCGGATCCACCATACGGCATAGGAAATAAATTTAAAGCCCCGGGTTTCATCAAATTTTTCAGCTGCCTTGATCAGGCCAAGGTTGCCTTCATTGATCAGATCGGGAAGGCTCAATCCCTGGTTCTGATACTGTTTGGCTACGGATACCACAAAACGAAGATTGGCCCGGGTCAGCTTTTCCAGCGCATCCCTGTCGCCCTTTTTAATCCTCTGGGCGAGTTCGACTTCTTCTTCAACGGTAATCAGTTCCTCTTTACCTATTTCCTGCAGGTACTTGTCCAGGGAAGCACTCTCACGGTTCGTGATGGACTTCGTAATCTTGAGTTGTCTCATCTACAATGATTTGTTAATATTTTGCAAAGTTAGACCATTTGGGAATAAAATTCAATTATTTTTTCATTCTTCAGAGACATGAAAAAAAGGCCTGCTGCAGCAGGCCCTTCCTTCTGCAAGCAACAGGGTTTAAAATCAGAATTTTACTACATATACATAAATATATCTTCCTCCCGGATAAATTCCTTCTATTTCAACCGATGATCCTTTCGGCTGTCGGGCAAGGATATTTTTCACCTGCGCGGCCGATTCAACCGGTTCCCCGTCGATGCTGGTGATCACGAAATTATTCTTGATGCCTGCATCCAGCAGGGCTCCTTCCCCAAGTTCCGTGATCTGCACACCATTGTCAATCTGGAGACGGTTCTTCAGGTTCCTGTCTATATCCCTGAATTTTGCCCCCAGCACGTTGGTTTCAGCGGTAACATACCTTGCTTCGCCTTCCATGTTACGTAAAACCACCTCAAATTGTTTCTCCCTGTTGTTTCTTTTTATCACAACATCAACCTTATCCTTTGGGCGATAGCGGCTTACCTGTTCCTGGAGTTCGGACACAGAATTCACCTTGACCCCGTTTATGGAAATAATGACATCTCCGGGTTCGATACCGGCTTCCTGGGCAGCCCCGTTTTCGGCTACTCCGCTGATATAAACCCCTTCAATGGACTCCAGGTCGTTTTCTTTTGCCAGCTCATCAGTTACATCGGTAATGGTCACACCGAGGACAGCCCGCTGAACGGAACCGAATTCGATAATATCGGCCACGATCTTTTTTACAATATTCACCGGTACGGCAAAAGAATTACCGGCATAGGCCCCGTTGGGAGAAATAATGGCCGTATTGATCCCAACCAGCTCTCCCCGGGTATTCACAAGCGCTCCCCCGCTGTTCCCACGGTTCAGGGCGGCATCGGTCTGAATGAACGATTCCACGCGGTAGTTGTCGGGAAGAATGCCCAGGTTTCTGCCTTTTGCACTCACAATCCCGGCTGTGACCGTCGAGGTCAGATTAAATGGATTGCCCACGGCCAGTACCCATTCACCGAGTTTCAGATTGTCGGAGTCACCGAAGGGAATGAAAGGAAAATCCTCGCCCTTGATCTTTAGCAGGGCAATATCGGTACTGGGATCGGTACCGATGATCTCGGCTTTGAAAACCCGTTTGTCATTCAGGGTCACCTCGATATCATCGGCTCCTTCCACCACATGATTGTTGGTCACAATATACCCGTCGGGAGAAACGATCACCCCCGAACCTATCCCCACAATGGGTGTGGGCTCATTCCTGTAAATATCCCCGTAGAAAAACTCGTAAAAGGGATTCGTATACCGTTGCCTTTGAAATTTCGTATTTTTAACATGCACCACGGCATGAACCGATTTTTCCGCGGCTATGGTGAAGTCGAGATTGCTGCCTTCAAAACTGGCAGGATAATTGGCCAGGCTGACTGATTGCGTATCATACTGTTGCCAGACCAGTGGATGAGTTTGCTTTTCAGCGGGAAAAACCGCCGCATACAATATAATTCCCACCACAGCACCTGCCATGGCAATCAAAAAGGTTCCAAGTGTCTTTTTCGTATTCATAACAGAAGTTTTTTTTATTTTTACTTTTCCGGCATAAAACAAAATTCGGCTTTTTTCATGAGAAATGCTCAAAAATTATGCCTCCTGTCCGGATATGACACACAAAATATTACCTTATAATACTATTTTACAATATGTTGCAACACTTCTTCCCACAGTCTCATTTAACATGATTTAACGTTTGATCCATGCAGTTAGCATTCGAGAAATACCAGGGAACCGGAAATGACTTCATTCTGACCGACGGAAGGGCAACGGAGGTTATCCCGGGAGAAGAGCAGATCAAATTTCTGTGTGACAGGCATTTCGGGATAGGAGCTGACGGGTTTATGATCCTTCTTCCCCACGGGAAACATGCTTTCGGGATGAAATACTACAATGCCGACGGCCGGGAAAGTACCCTGTGCGGAAACGGCGGAAGGTGCATGATCGAATATGCCCGATCCCTGGGCCTGTTCGGGAAGCAGGGGACCTTTCTTGCCACCGATGGAATCCATCAGGGTAGAATCCTCGACAATGGCCTGATTAGCCTGAAAATGAACGACGTTGACAGGGTCGAACCCTGCCTGAACGGCTATTATCTCGATACGGGATCGCCCCATTATGTGGAATTCGTAACAGATGTTTCCCGGCTGAATGTAACGGAAGCCGGGCAACAAATCAGACACCACGAAGCGTTCAAACCGGCTGGTACAAATGTGAACTTTGCCGAAATTATGGGACCCGGGAAGCTCTACGTCAGGACGTTTGAACGCGGAGTGGAAGCTGAGACCCTCTCCTGCGGCACCGGTGTGACAGCGTCTGCCATTTCGTCAGTTTTCTACACAGGCCACAGGAACCGGAATTTCACTATTGAAACCCGTGGGGGCAGGTTAAAAATCAGTTTTAGCGTAAACAGGGAGGGGATCTTTCAGAATGTCTGGCTTACCGGGCCGGCCATTCATGTTTTCTCAGGCACCATCACGGTATGAGGTGGCATATGCCCGGAACGGGCAAGCCTCAGGCATTTACCTGTTCTTAAACACGGTTCCCGGCTTCCAGGTTTAATGGCAAAATGGCTATATTTAAAGGTTGTTTTAAAGGATTAAATCATCATGACCATGAAAAAGACCTGGATTACCCTGGGCATAGCCCTGATGTCGGCCACTCTCCTGAAAGCACAGACCGATCAGGGCCTGCACGAAGAAATCAGCCGTTTACAACGTGCTTTTGAAAGTCTGAACCACCGGCTGGATGTATTGGAAAAAAATATCGACGACGTACTCTGGTTCGAACGAGTGGGCGATGTGGCAGTCATCGACAAGGTGTACATGTACGGCCCACCTTTGTGGAAAGAATCCAATCCAACTGCCATGGGGGCGGGAAATCCCGTCAAATTCTGGTCGTACATTTTTTTCCCGCGTGATCTGGATCCCGGGAAAAAATACCCCCTGATCGTTTTCCCGCACGGAGGGGTACATGCTGATTTCACCACTTATTACACCCACATTGTAAGGGAACTGGTTTCCCAGGGGTATGTGATCGTTGCGGCCGAATACCGGGGCAGCACGGGTTACGGAGCGTCCCATTACCGGAAAATCGATTACGGCGGGCTGGAAGTGGAAGATGTGTATTCCAGCAGAAACTACATGATCGAAAACTACCCCTTTATCGACAAAAACCGGGTAGGTATCATCGGATGGAGCCACGGAGGACTCATTACCCTGTTCAATATTTTCAACCATCCCGATGATTACAAGGTGGCCTTTGCCGGTGTGCCTGTCAGCGACCTGATTGCCCGCATGGGATACATGACGCAGGGATACCGCGACCTGTACTCGGCCGATTACCATATCGGGCAAACGGCCCATGAGAACGTGGCTGAATACAGGCGCCGCTCACCTGCATGGAACGCTGAAAAACTGCAGACTCCCCTGCTGATCCACACCAATACCAGCGACGACGACGTGAATGTACTGGAAGTGGAGCACCTGATCAAATCACTGAAAGCCGAAGGGAAGCCATTCGAATACAAAATTTTCCAGGAAGCTCCGGGCGGACACTCTTTTGACCGGCTCGATACCCGAATGGCCAGGGAGATCCGCCTAAACATCTATGCCTTCCTGGCCCGTTACCTGGATCCTCCCAAACCCTTCCGGAACCTTCAGGATCTGCAGAAAGCCGGTTACAAATACTAAATGCTGTTCACACTTTCTGATATACATGGCCGGCATCATCCACCGGTCTGAAGTCCGTGAAAGCAGTAAATGGGCTTTCAGGGATATCCAGGGTTCCGTTTGGCCTGCCTGCTATTTGGAATGACCCACAGGGGGTTTCCGCCAGGCCGGTTCGTCCGGAGTGAAATATTGGTACTATCACAAACGAAGTAATTATGCCATTCACAATCAAGGGTTTCAGATTATTCAATCAGATTTTTCAGACAAGGGAAAAGATCATTCTGAGGGATTACCTGGCGCTTGAACGAACCCGTCTGGCCAACGAACGCACCCTGCTTTCCTATTCAAGAACATCCCTGTATATGCTCCTTGGAGGGATTGCTTTTCTTCAGCTGAGTGATTTCTTCAGATTGCGCTGGCTGGGATACCTTGTGATTGTTCTGAGTGTCATTCTTATACTGGTGGGAATATACAGGTATTTCCAGATAAGAAGCCGTCTGAGGCGGTATTACAGGAATTCGATGGGAATGGAGGAAAAAGAAAAAGAATGACCGTACCGGGAACTTATCAGGGAAGAATGATGCGTACAGGAACGTCCAGCATCATCTCTTTCCCGTCACGCTCAAGCACCAGGGTAAGGTAGTTGTTCAGCCTTTCCAGTTCCACCCAGTCGTTTGCTGTCAGCATAACGGCATCACGCGATTCAACCTGCCGGATCCGGTCTCCCGGGCGGATATTCAGGTCCAGCTCTCTGAACCAGGGCAGCAATTTATCCACCATCCAGCCACGTTCGTCCCGCCGGGGAACAAAACCCAGCTGCCGAACCGGAGGGATTTCAATCGGGATATCACTGTTTCGCAGAAAGGATATCTGATTGTTTTCAGGGTCGAGGACCACACGGAAATACCTTAACAATCCGCACCCAATCCGGTATTCCCCTGTATGACTTATGGTAAGTATGGGTTCCATAACGATATGCTCACCCAGAACCAGATTATCGGTAATCCGGGCCATGGTCACCTCTTCATCTACAGAGAAACTGTTGGTGGAAACCGCCGGAACAGGAGGTAATTTCAGGTTGAAATATTCCAGCCCGGATTCGGGAACACGAATGTACTCGCTTAGTCCGGTAGAAACAATGATGTCGGCCTGCCTGTTCCCGAGCCGTACGGGAAACGAGGGGACCCCTTCTGTTACTCTGTTCATTCTTAGAGTGTTTACCGATGAGGATTCTTCCCCCGAAGGTTCCAGGGCATATCGCATACGGGGCAGGTCAATGGTAAGCCTTGATTTCATAAAAAGAGGGTATCCCAGTATCCCGTCAACCGGTCCTTCCCATGAACGGATACCGGCCATAAAGTTCCTGAACCGGATATCTCCCAGCCTCATTTCATCGACCAGGGTTACGCGAAGTTCATTGTCCGTTACCCGGGCCGGAAGACCGGTCTCCTGCACCAGGGATTCCTGTATCAGGGTAATATCCGAACCGGTATCAAGAAGAAAGAGAAAGGGCCCTTTCCCCCGGATAAAGACCCGTACCATGGGCGCAAGCTTTGAACCTGCCATGGACTCTTCGACGCTGTAGGGAGGCCAGACTGTTTCTTCCGGCCCCTCGCGGAGCTTTTTCAGTATATCTTTTTCTGTCGGCTCAGGGGATTGCGACCAGACGGGAAATGCCAGGAACCCCCATGCCAGGAACAGGAACCAATACTTCATATTTCCGGTCATTTTCTCAAATGAGACTATGCAATATATCCGTGTGAGTTCCCGGTTTTTTCTCAGGATGATCAGGCATCAATATTGGCATATTTGGCATGTTTTTCAATAAATTCACGCCGGGGGGGCACTTCATCGCCCATCAGCATGGAAAATATCCTGTCGGCTTCGGCGGCACTTTCAATGGTCACCTGCCTGAGGATCCTGTTTTCAGGGTTCATGGTAGTTTGCCACAATTGCTCGGCATTCATTTCACCCAGACCCTTATATCTCTGAACCGACACCTGGTTTTCTTCCCCCCCTGCCACTTCTTCCACAAATTTCTTTCTTTCTTCCTCAGTCCAGCAATACCTCTCGGTTTTGCCTTTTCTCAACAGGTAAAGGGGAGGGGTGGCAATGTAAAGATGCCCGTTTTTGATCAATTCCTGCATGTATCTGAAAAAGAATGTCATGATCAGGGTAGCAATATGGCTTCCGTCCACATCGGCATCGGTCATAATCACGATCTTTTCGTAACGCAATCCCTGCATGTTCAGTTCCTTGCTGTCCTCCTCCGTACCAATGGTAACGCCCAGTGCCAGGAAAATATTTTTGATCTCTTCGTTCTCAAATATCTTGTGCTGCATGGCTTTTTCCACATTCAGGATTTTCCCCCTCAGGGGCAGGATGGCCTGAAAATTCCTGTCGCGCCCCTGCTTGGCGGTACCTCCGGCCGAATCCCCCTCTACCAGAAATATTTCACATTTCGAGGGGTCGCGTTCAGCACAGTCGGCCAGTTTTCCGGGCAATCCGGAACCGGACAGCACATTCTTTCGCTGCACCAGTTCGCGGGCTTTCCGTGCCGCATGCCGGGCCGTGGCCGCAAGGATCACTTTCTGTACAATGGCTTTGGCATCCCTGGGGTGTTCTTCCAGGTAACTGGCCAGGTACGTGCTTACTGCCTGATCGACGGCACCCATTACGTCCGAATTGCCCAGCTTGGTTTTGGTCTGTCCTTCGAACTGGGGTTCCTGCACCTTTACTGAGAGCACTGCGGTAAGCCCTTCCCTGAAATCATCCCCGTTGATATCGAATTTGAGTTTCGCCAGCAAACCCGATTTTTCAGCATAATTTTTCAGGGTGCGGGTCAATCCCCTTCTGAAACCGGCCAGATGCGTACCTCCTTCAATGGTATTGATGTTGTTCACATACGTGTGCACATTCTCTGAAAAGGAAGTGTTGTACTGCAGGGCCAGTTCCACCGGGATCCCGCCCTTTTCCGTTTCGATGGTAATAATATCCTCGATCAGCCTTTCCCGGTTAACGTCGAGATATTCCACAAATTCCTTCAATCCTTCCTCGGAATAATATTCTTCCATGCGATGTCCGTTCCCGTTCCCGTTTCCGTTTCCGTTCTCAGTCTCACGCATATCGGTGATCTTCAGCCTGATTCCCTTGTTCAGAAATGCCAGCTCACGCAGACGGGATGCCAGGATCTCAAAGTTGAAATCCATTGTTATAAAAATGGAAGGATCGGGATAAAAGGTAATGATGGTGCCGGTTTTATCGGTTTCTCCCTTCTCCGCTACCGGGGCCAAGGGTTTCCCCTGCCTGTATTCCTGGAACCATATCTTCCCGTCGCGATGCACTTCGGCCATGAGTCGCTCGGAAAGAGCATTCACACATGACACACCCACCCCATGCAGTCCCCCGGAAACTTTGTAGGAATCCTTGTTGAATTTTCCTCCGGCATGCAACACCGTCATCACCACCTCCAGCGCCGATTTCTTTTCCTTTTCATGGTAATCGATAGGGATACCCCTGCCGTCGTCTGCCACGGTTACCGACCCGTCCTGATTGATCGTTACTTCAATGTTTGAACAATAACCCACCAGAGCTTCATCAATGGAATTGTCCACCACTTCATACACCAGATGATGCAGCCCTTTTACACTGACATCGCCAATGTACATGGCCGGACGTTTCCTCACCGCCTCCAGTCCTTCCAGGACCTGGATATTTTCAGCAGAATACATGCTGACTGTTACCTTCTTCTCTTCTGACATAAGTGTATCTCCAAATAATCGTTCAACCAAATATCATTTATCATTGCGGAAAAGTTCTGTTTTCCCATCAATGATCTCCGTTTATTTATTCATTCGTCAACCTGATATGCACCGGTTTTGTGGGGAAAAAACCGGTCTTCAGCAAGGGGGGTTGTACTCAATCTGCACTATATTGATATTCAATATTTTATGTCATCTTTTATACACCGTGTTCCAGATATGGCAAATATACTAAATTTTAGTGATTATCAGGGATTTAAACCTTAATTTTTCATGATATTTTTCAACAGAAAATGAACAATTTTTCCGACCGTGTTTTCACAGAGAATACGAAAACCCGAAAAGTATGAAAAACCGCTGCATGGGATACTGGTTCCATGCCTGGTAACGTGCGGCAGCCAGGTTGTTCAGGGTAACGAATCCGCTCAGTATTTTGGTATACCGGTATTCAACACCCAGATTCATATCCAGGTATACTTTCAGATGGATCGGATCGGCCACAGGATCCCATGATCTGGCCCACCGGGGACCATATGCCAGCAGGTCGGCCGACACCAGTATCTTGTCCCTGAGGTTGTATTTCACCGACAGAGTTCCGTCGTACTGGTAACGGTGCCAGGCCTTTTCCTCCACAGCAGTGGTATGCTGGTAATAATTCCCTTTGAGCAGCACATCCCACCGGTCGGCAACCCTGAACAGCAATTCTCCGTAGTAATTCACCTCCTCCAGGTCGTCGTACACCACATCGAACTGGTTGGATAATTCTGTAATAGTATCGTTTACAAAGAAATAGGCATTATTTACCAGGGCATAGGATGCCCGGAGGGTAAATGCCACATGAGAGCCCATATTTCCTTTTATCCCTCCGTAAAACTCCATGTTATGATCGGAATTTTTCACTGTCAGCCCGGGTATGATAAACGGATTCTCCATGGCAACCTTTCGCAGATCATTGGCCTTAACATACCCTCTCACTCCCAGGTAAGGGATAAGTATTTTTTCAATCACCCGGAACTGCAGCATGGCCGTGGGATAAAAATGCCACCATTGAGATGTTCCATGATCCACCGTAACATTCAAACCGAGTTGCAGCCGGTATTCGGGGGTGTTTTTCATCCACCAGGGAAATACCGATACCAGGGTGTTGTTCCCGGAGGCAGTTTCGGGCACCCGCCGGTAATGATCCACCTGAAGATCCATACCCGCAATGCCCTTTACAAAAGAGGTGAAGCCCGATCCGGCAAAGCGGAAAGCATGCTGCCGGTTGCTGTAAAGGTCCTGGGTATACCCGTAGTCCACCCCCAGCTTATAGTTCAGCCTTGACGAATCGCCGTGTGTGGAAAGGATCTCTGTTCCGGCATCGAACAACAGGTACCGTTGCCGGATATCATCCTTCCCGGGTTCCGCCAGGGTATCGGGACTGTGTCCGTAAAAATACCTTGTCAGGGCATCGAAACCGGCATGGCCTTTCCAGGTTGCATTCCGGAAGATCTTTTTCCCGTCGATGTCAATACGGGTGTCGCTGTACCCGGCAAAAACCTTCTGCTCATTATCAAGTTTCACCTTTCCCTGTGACGACATATGATTTATGTACAGGGAAAGCATCCCGTTCCGGTTCCTGCGGCTGCTGATGCTGAGTTCACCCATGGGAGTGGTGTAGCTCCCGAAACCCAGCCTCAGGTAGGAGCCGTAGAGTTCAGGGAGTACATCGCTCTCCATCCGGGCTGCCTGGATAGGACGAACGCCCCGCCGATACTGAAGAGGCCTGGGGTAAATAGTGTATTCGAAATCGGGTCGCAGGGTCAGTGTATCATCGGCTTCCGGAGAAACCCTTATTTTCGTGGCTCCCGAAAGGGTGGGCTCATAAGCTTTCACCACCCTCACCTCTTTCTCAATCTTTTCCTGGGCAGGAAGCTCCCGGGGAAAGGCAAGAAGGGTAAGTACGAGGATCCCGGTTGTCCGGAAGATATATGTTCTCATGCTGCTCATTTTTTCCATATAGACACTTTATTGCATCGGTTTGTCAGAAAAGGTTTACCGGTTTGAGGGTATCTTCCGGTGTAATGAACATGTCGCGGTTAATGATCTTGTCAAGCTTCCCAGCCGCCTCTTCGAGTATCCCGTCGTCATTCCTGCCATACCCGTCGAGCAGGCTCTGCAGGGTATATCTGGCCTGGAAATAATCGCCTTTTTCCACCAGCACATCCCCGAGCAACAGGAAGGATTTTGCCATCCAGTAGGCGTGCGGGGTGTTCATATCGATCATGGAGAATATTTCCGCCTCTGCCTTGTCAATCTGATCCATTTCAAAATACAGTTCCGCCACCCGGTATTTGGCTTCAGCTCCAATTACCGTGGATACTTCGCCGGATATGGCCCTGTAATGCTCCAGCGCCTTTTCAGCATTTCCGGTTTCCCTGTATGCCCGGGCCATTTTATAATGGGTTTCCCTCACCATTTCTTCAGGCAGGCCGTTTAACTGCAGCAACCGATCGCCCGTTCCGGTTACCCGTCCATAGTTTTTCATATTATAATAACAGCGCAGCTGCCCTTTCAGCGCCTCGGTTTGATTGGCCGGCCGTTCGGCCACCTGCTCCATGATCAGGTAATACTCCAGTGCATCGAAATAGTTTTTCTGACGGTAGGCAATGGAAGCTGCCTCAACCAAAGCCGGTTCGGTAAATATGTTCCGCGGTCGCGAGATCACCTCATCGTAGGACCTCAGGGCTTCTTCCTGCCGGTTTAGCCCGGCCAGGCATTCGGCCAGGTAAAAGTGGGCGCTGGTAGAAAAACTCCCCTGCGGAAATTCCTCCAGGTAGCTCTGAAGGACCTGTACAGCCCGCTCACAATTGCCTTCCATATACAGGTTCTCACCCGAAAGATAGGTCAGCGAATCCTTTTCCGCCGTACTGACATCGGCATATTCACCCACCGAACGGGCATAGGCAAAATAGGTATCTACCTCATTCTGGTCAACATAGATATTTTTCAGGCCCGTGAGGGCATTTCGTGCCTCGGAAGTACCCGGATACTCCTCCACCACCTGTTTGAACAATTCGATGGCCCGGTCGTTACGGTCCAGATTGTAGTATACCAGCCCCATCTGGACCTTGGCCCTGGGAACATAGCTGCTCCCGGGAAAGTCGTCGATTATTTTCCGGTAGGCTGCCAGGGCCTGATCGTGCTGCTGCAGGTTCACATAGCTGTTGCCCTGCTCAAACCAGGCATCGTCCCGGTAGTTCGACCGGGGATATTTCGAGATCAGCTGTTCCAGTGTGGATATCTTCCCCGCATAATCCTTCATAAGGCCCATGGTAAAAGCTTTCTGGAACATGGCATAATCCGGATCGGCCATTCCGATTGCCAGCGACTGCTCATAATACTCCAGGGCAGTGGCATACTGCATCCTGATGAAATAAGTATCACCTATCCTGTTAAATGCATCGGCCAGCAGGTCTTTCCTTCCGGAGCGGCCGGAAGAGGTAAATTTACGGAACCAGGAAGCCGCTTCCGCATAATTCTCTTTATCAAACCAGGCATAGCCCAAAGAGTAAAGACAAAGGTCATATTCCTCCAGACCATAGGCGCCGGGAGAAGCAAGAAACTCATCATAATACCGGATGGCCATATCGTGGTCACCCAGTCGCGACCAGGCCTCGGCTTTCCAGAAAAGAGCCCTGGCTTTCAAATCGTTTGCCATATCGGCATGCTCCAGCGACAGGTCAAAATGATCAATGGCTTCCTCATACTCCTGGTTATTGAAAAGCTCCAGTCCCCGGTAAAAAGCCACCCGCTGGTAGGCTTTCCTGATCCGGTCATTCTTCACCAGGATCCGGTTGAGCGATTCGAGCGCTGCTTTGTAATTCCGCGTATTCTGGAAAGCCATGACCAGATAATTGTACGCCTCATCGATGCGCTCAGAAGAGGGGAAGCGTTCGATATAATCCTGAAATGCCCGGATGGCCTCATTGAAAGGGGAATATGACAGTTCATAGGTAATCTTCGCCGCATTGAAAAGGGCATCTTCCTGAATTTCCTGATCGAAATCCAACCTGGCAGCCGAAGAAAATGCCATCCTGGCCTTGTTCCTGTCACCCATTCTGATGTAACAGTCGGCCAGATGGTATGCGGCATTCTGTCCCAGCGCATTTTTTCTTCCGGCAATTTTTTCAAACTCCGGGGCCGCCAGATCATATTTCCCGTTCTGGTAAAAAATGAATCCTGCCTGGTACCTTTCTTCTTCCGTAAGGGTTTTTGCCTTTTCCATGTACCGGGTCATATAATTTTCCGCTTCGGCATACAATCCCTTCCGGTAAAAAGCATCGGCCACCAGCCTGAGCACCTCATCCTCCCGGCCGGAAACCACGTTTTCCAGCAATACCGGTCCGATAGCAATGATCTGATCGTAATCTTCCTGCAGGTAATATATCTGCAAAATGTAATAGGGCACAATGGGGCCGAAGCTTTCATCGTTTTTCAGCCTTTCAAATTCACGCAAAGCGGTAAGATAATGCTCCTGCTCATAGGCAATATGCGCATAGTAATAAATGGCCGGGGCGGTATATTCCGTATCCCGGTCCTTAATCTCGCTAAAAGCCACCCCCGCCCGGTCGGGATCGCCCCTGCGGTAATAACTGTAGCCTTTTTTGAAGTAATATTCCGGCAGTTCATCCTTATCCAGCCGGTTACGGTTTACCTTCTCAAACCAGCCAACCGCACTCCGGTACTGCTTCCGCTGGTACTCATAAAGGGCCATCTGGTAACAGATCTGGTTCACTCTGGGACTTTCGGGATTACCGCGGATATAATCGTTTACCAGCGCTTCCGCATCGTTGTTGTATAGCCTGATCGCACAGAGTGCCATATAATACCGGGCATCAGAACTCAGTTCCGTGCGCAGGTTCCCATACGCCTCGGCTGCACGGGCAAACTGTTGCTGAGCAGCCCCGTATTTCTCCTTCCCGAACAGATCAATGCCCCTGCGGTAAAACCGGTCGGGATGATCATAATAGGCCGGGCGCTGGGCATACGCCCAGGATCCCCACAGGAGAATGCCGGCCAGAGTATATACGGAAATCCTGATCAGACGCTTCATAGGTACAAACATGTTAAAATCATGTAAAAGTAAGAATATTCCACACGGTTGCCGGATACCAAACAGCCTTTTAATTAACATTAAACTGTTAATTTCTTCATTTATTTTGGAGGTTGTGCTGATTATTATTTTGTAATTTTGACCTTCCGGAAGCCGAACGAATCCTTAACCGCCCATGGCCCTCGACACCGTTGTTGAACTGAAACAAGCCACCATCGCCCAGAACGACCACCTGGTTATGAAAGACGTTAATATGGAGGTGTCGAAGGGAGAGTTTGTTTACCTGATAGGCCGTGTTGGAAGCGGCAAAACCAGCCTGATCCGGACCATCAATGCAGAAATTCCCCTGAGGGAAGGAACCGGGTTTGTGGCAGGGTTTGACCTGGGAAAGATCCGGCGCAGGCAAATCCCCCTCCTCCGGAGAAAGCTGGGTATTGTTTTTCAGGATTTCCAGCTCCTCACCGACCGGTCGGTTTACGATAACCTGGCTTTTGTCCTCCGGGCCACCGGCTGGAAAAACAAAAAAGAAATCAACCACCGCATTGCCGAGGTACTGGAAAAGGTAGGGATGGGATATAAAGGATATAAAATGCCCAACCAGCTTTCAGGAGGGGAACAGCAGAGGGTGGTCATTGCCCGGGCCCTGCTGAACAATCCCGAGCTGATCCTGGCCGATGAACCCACCGGCAACCTCGATCCGGAAACGTCCGACGGCATCATGGCCGTTCTTACAGAGATCAGAAACAGCGGCCGGGCCGTCGTGATGGCCACCCATAATTACAACCTGCTGAAAAAATACCCCTCCCGCACCCTGAAATGTGAAAAGGAAAGGCTAACCGAACTGGAACCCTCCGGGGAAATCGACTTCGATAACCTGAAGGAATAAAGATCATTTGAACCGGTTCAGCGGCCAGGGCAACCGGTTGATCACCACGCGGGGATACGTTTCCTCCCCCGCGCCAAACCCCCGGTAAAAACGCGCCAGGCCCTCACTGTCGCTACCCTCGAAATCAAGTTCTATGGATTGCCCTGCATATTCTTCAATCATCCTGTCGATCAAACGGGGAAGAGCTCCCTGCCGGCGACCGGCGGGTGAATTACCCGAAAAAAGAAAATACAGCCGGCGGGAGTATTCCAGGAAAAACGCCCCGGCCAGCCTCTCCCCTCCGCTTTCCGCCATCAATATCCTGCCTGTACCACACCGGAGCGAATCGCTCATCAGGGATAGCAGGGCCCGGTAATGGCTTTCCCTGATGTGCCCGAACTCCCGGCCCCGGTCTTTTCTGAACAGATGCACCAGATGGTGTGCATCGACGGAAAGCTTTACCGCGATACCCGCTTTTTCCGCCCTTCCCAGATTCCTCCGTGTATTCTCAGAATAGGAGCTTCTGATGGCGTCCACCCCGGGGGAAAGGTCTAGTACCAGGTTCGTGCGGTTGTGCCACCGGCCGGTATCTTCCACAGTCCGGTCGGCATGGTTCAGGCACAGATCCATATATCGTATGCGGGAAGGAAGGGCTTTAAGAAACAAGCCGGTGTAAGCCCCGGAGTCGCCTTCCCGGCAATAAGTTCCCAGTTGCTGCACAAAGTACGGGGTATGAACGTAGGAAAAACCGTATTTCCGGCTCACCGGAAGGGGAAACACCGCCCGGTAATCGTCCAGGACCAGGGCTCCCCATCCAGGGTGGACACGGTCAAGATACCAGGAGGCAGCATATACCCTGGCATGAGGAGATGCTTCCACACAACGGTCCCATCGGGACCGGTCCATTTCACTGTTCCTGAGATATCTGATCATGAGCCAGTTTCGAACCTGCTTCCATCAGTTCGGTGTAAACCTTTCTCCACCCTTTCCATAGTCCCCTTTCCGACAGGGAATGGTTGTGCCATAACGAAACAAAATTACCTCCGCGGCTTTTTACCTCATCCAGCAACCTGTGAATAATCGACATAGCCTGTTCCGGTTTCAGATGCAGGTATTCGCACAGGGTACCGTCCATCAGGGTCATGGGGACCAGGGTGAGCCGCCCGGGTTTTTCCCTTGCCAGATCGTAAAAACGGAAAGGCACGGCCGTACCCGCCCTGAAACCCGGCTCTTCAGGGAAACCCAGGGAAAAATCGTACCGTACCCCCGCTTCTTCCAGCATCCGGAACGTGTCAGGAAAGCTGATTTTCAGATAATGCTGCCGGCTGGATATGACCGGTTTCCCGGTGATTTTCTCCAGCCTGTTTTTTTCCTTCCGGAACACACCGGGTGTTCCTGCCGCGTGAAAGGAAGGATGCAATCCCACCCTGGCGTTTGACATCCGATCCCTGATCAGATGTATCATAGCCGGATGGAGCGGTGAAATATTTTTGTCATGCCTTCCATAATCTCCCACCAGAAAGAAATACACAGGATTCCGGTCAAATTTCCGGTGAATGCCTTCCAGCCATTCATATACATCATATGGATCTTCCCTGAAACCGGTCAGCACCAGCAAACGTTCGGCAAAAACATCCGGCTGCCAGGTAGTCAGATCTTTCACAGAAGCACCCAGCACCCTCCACCAGCGCCTGTATTTGTATGCCCAGGCAATATCAATATCCAGGGTGGCAAGAAAAGCAGCGGCAGGCTTTCTGAATCCGATTTCCGGAAAATCCCTGCGTAACACTCCGGCCAGCAGTTCGCTCCAGTATGACACAACGGGCATTCCAAGAAATCCGTGACGGTATGCCAGGGAGGCGGCCGCAGGAAAACGTCCGTGCTCATCGGTGGTTTCAGGACGGTATTCCTCATAACGACTGATCATCCAGAAAGTGGAGGCCAGAAGATCATAGGGAAGAGGCCCGCTTTCTGAGGTGCGGAAAAAACAGGGAATTCCTTCATTTTTTTCCACATGGATATCGGTTTTCCCCTTTCCCTTCCTGTACAACAGCTCATGGGGCACCATGCCAGGAACCCCGGGAAATTCTCGAGAAGAATAATTCAAACGGGGACCGGTTGCCCTCCTGAATTCTGTGGCATCATATGTTATCCGGATTTTAAGCCCGAGTAGTTCTCCCAGCAAATAACCGGCTGCATAATCCAGCCGGGGTGAAGGATTTTCAGTGAATATCAGCAGCGTCATTCCGGTTTCGGGTTCACGGATAAATGTACATTTTTTTATCCACTGATCATAGCATTCCCCAACCCGGACATATAAAAATAAAAAAAACGAGGCAGGCATTTGCCCTTACCCCGTTGTAGCAAACAGGAATGCCTGAATTCAGGCCGAAACTATTCCATGGTTTCTTCCACGGCAGCCGTATCGGCTGTTTCAGCAGCGGTCGTATCGACAGCTTCCTCAACTGCTTCTTCAGCAGCCTGTTCCGTAGCCTGAGGCTCTTCGGCTTCCTCTTTTGCGCCTGATTTGCATGAAAAACAAGCAAACATGGCCATTAACATCAAAAATAACAGACTCTTTTTCATGGTTTGGGAATTTTTTTTGTATGCATTTCGTTTCTGGTGTACAAAATTAATACATGAACAACCAATCCGAAAAATAATTTCCGGTTTTTTTTTGTGATATATCTCACCCTCAAAAAAGTAAAGAGGTGGGAAAAAGCCTTTTTCTCCCGTTATTTTCCACCGATCTGCATCTCGCGCACACGGAGTGAGGGACAGGCGAACGACTGCATAAGGTCCACATCATTCCCGCTCATATCGATAGCATTCAGAATGTCATATGCTGTTCCGGCAATGGTCAGTCCTTTAACCGGAAATGCAATCTTTCCGTTCTCGATCCAGAATCCGGTAGCTCCTCCGCTGAAATTACCGCTCACCGGATCAATGCCGTAGCCGGTCACCCCTTTCAGCAGGAGTCCCCTGGGTGTGGCGGCAATCATTTCCTCAGGTGAATAGGTGCCCGGTTCAACAAACAGGTTGTATACTCCTATGCCGGGCAGGGAAGTAAATCCCCTGCGGCTGGCATTGCCGGTGGATTCTGTCCCGGCGCGGTGGGCTACGGAACAATTGTACAGGAAGCTTCTCAGCATGCCCCGTTCAACCAGGACCCTTCGTGCGGTGGGCGTTCCTTCCCCGTCGAACGGACGGCTGGCCATTCCTTTCGGATAGGTTCCGTCGTCGATGATTGTCAGCAGGGAGGAGGCGAATGATTTTTCCAGGCTGTCTTTCAGGAAGCTGGCCCCCTGCAACACCCTTTCCCCGTTCAGGGCACTGATCACTCCGCCCAGCAGGGAACGTCCCACATCGGAATGAAAAATCACAGCCGCCCGCTGGGTTTTTACCATCTGTGGATCAAGTAATTCCCATGCTTTCCTGGATGCCTCGGCAGCAATTTCTCCGGGGGATTTCAAATCGGAAAAAAACCGGCGGCTGCAATATTCTCCACCGGTATTTTTCTGTTCCCCCTTTTCAGCCACCACACTCACCCCCAGGAAACAGGCGGATGACCGGTAATGTTTCTGCAAACCATTGGAATTCGCCAGGTATATTTCCGTTTCCCCTTCTCCGTAACCGGATCCAGAGCTCCTGGTCACGCGGCTATCCTGCATGGCCAGTTCCTCCAGTTCCATGGCCATGTCAATTTTCTTTTCCATGGCGACATCGGCAATGGCAGGATCGTACAATCCCTCCACCTGTGACGTGGCTGGATCAGCAGCCAGTACATTGTGCTCGTCGGGGGTAGTCAGCCGGGCAAAGGAAATGGCCTGTTTGAGCGTGCTTTCGAGTGATCCGGCCGACAGGTCGTTGCAGTGGCTGAAACCCATTCTTCCCTTTACAAATACCCTGAACCCCACCCCCTGGGAGGAAGCTTCCTGAATGGTTTCCAGCTCCCCGTCCTGCACCTGAATACTGAGTTCCCTGTCAACTGCCAGGTATACTTCTGCCGCATCGGCTCCGTTGGCCAGGCATTTTTTGACAAGGTCTGCGGACAATTCTGTATAGTTCATGACTTTTTCCTGTTTAAGTGGTAAAATGACAATCCCTCAGCTTCTGCTGCCTCCCACATTGATGCCCCTGATTCTGACGGTAGGCTGCCCGGCCGATACTTCAGCCGACTGGCCCTTACCGCAGATCCCCGGACCGAAATCCAGGTCGTTTCCCACGGCATCAATATTTGAGATCACATCCATACAGGTTCCGATCAGGGTGGCTCCCCGGATGGGCTGTGTTTTCTTTCCGTTTTCGATCAGGTAAGCTTCCCGGCAGGTGAAATTGAAAACCCCGGTCACCGGGTTCACGCTGCCGCCGCTCAGGCTCTGCACATAGATCCCTTTCCGGGTGGAGGCCAGGATATCGGCCGGGTCATCTTTCCCCTTTTCTATGAATGTGTTGGTCATGCGCGGAATGGGGTAATACCGGAACGATTCACGCCGGCCGTTCCCGGTGCGTTTCATGTTCAGCTGCCGGGCACTCAGGATATCGGTCATGTATCCCTGCAGCACCCCGTTCTCAATCAGTACATTACGCTGCATCTGGGTTCCTTCGTCATCGAAATTGGTGGTTCCCCGCATATTGGGCAGGGTTCCGTCGTCTACCATGGTAAACACGTCGCTGGCCACTTTCTGGCCCAGTTTTCCGGTAAAAGCCCCCACTTTTTTTGCAATATTGTCGGCTTCCAGGGGATGGCCCACCGCTTCGTGCACCAGGACCCCTCCCCAGCCGTTCTGCATCACAACATCCATAATCCCGGCCGGGGCTTCCTTTGCATCGAGCATGGCAATGGCTTCACGGGCGGCCCTTTCAGCCACCTCTTCAGGCGGGGTCTCTTCAAACATTTCGAAACCCATGTGCATACCCAGCCGTTCCCTCGACAGATGGCGTCTTCCGTTATCCTCACTCAGGGCCAGAACAATAAAAAACATCTGCGGTAACTCATCGCGCAGGTAAAGCCCTTCGCTGTTGGCAATTACCCTGCCCCTGATTTCGTCGTTGTAATCCACCAGAACCATTTTGATCCGGGGGTCATAATCCAGTGCCGCCTGGTTGGCCCGCTCCATCATTTCAATCCGTTTCTCATCGGCTATCTCCTGCAAAGGCTGCTTTACGGTAATAAACGATTCACGGCCGGCCTGTTCCAGCGGCACCGGCTGAATGCTTCCGCCGTTACGGGCCACGTAGGAAGCCACCCGGGCGGCATGGATCAGTTTTTCTTCGGTGATCTCATCGGTATAGGCATATCCCGTACTGTTCCCGGCGATCACCCGCACACCACCGCCCTGGCTGATGCCAAAAAGGCCGCTTTTGAACCGCGATTCTTCCATCACGATCTGACGGGAAATCCGGTCCTCCAGATACACTTCGGCAAAATCACCTCCCTGTTCCAGGGCAACGGCGATCACCCGGCCCAGGATTTCTTTGTCCATGCCGAGTCTGCCGGGAGGCAGGGATCCCGTCTGACAGGAAGTAAGACGGCTGAGCAACGCCGGCATAGCGGACACTGCAATGCCTCCCTTCAGTCCCATTTCCAGGAACTTTCTCCGGGGCATATCACGAACGATCCATTTTTGTTGTCGCATATTGTTGATTGTTGTTACCGGAAAAATTCATTTGCCCGAATTTAAAAGAAATTCCCAAAACACACAATGTTTTGGTGCAGGAAGATCGTTTATCCCTTTATCCATGACACATACATACCATACCGGAAGGGGAGCGGGGCACAAGGTAGTGTTCCATTGAGTGTGTCTGGGCTGAATCTTCTTCTCGTAGCTTTGCATTGTAAATTTATGTTTTTTTTCAATTTCAGGATTTAATAAACAATCTCCATTAATTGTTTATTAAATCCAGGAA
>Ga0209614_1001173_pt1 | contig 20391 bp, 19 predicted proteins | sample BlaSprsedimmetaG_FD_185484 | JGI IMG/M metagenome (GOLD analysis project Ga0209614, IMG submission 185484) | Hot spring sediment bacterial and archeal communities from California, USA to study Microbial Dark Matter (Phase II) - Blank Spring... ... | reverse complement strand
GCCTCAAGCTGTGCAGCACACACTGTCTGGCTCCTACTGAAGATGGCAAAGTGTGGGTAGCCGATCCGTTCGCCTGCGTGATAGGATGCAACTCGTGCGCGAACGTCTGCAAACCGAAGGCGATCACGTTTCCGCCGCGTTCGATGCTGGATGCGTACAAATTGAAAGTATAAGGGAGTCTCGATGAGTAAGAAAAATCATCGCAGTATAAGGAAAAACCAAAGTCCGTGAAGCATAGCGCCAAGTAGCGTAACGCCACTTGGCGTTCATCGTCTTCGTCTTTACGGCCCTGGCAAAGCGCGAAGTTTCGCGTTGCGGTTGTGGCGGGCGTTGTCCTCCTGGTCGCCGGAGTGCTCTGGCTCAAGAATCGTCCGGCAACGACGGAGAACGTTGCTGCCGGCCCGCCGGTGTTGGTCACGCCCACCGGCGCGGGTGTTGTCGAGGTGCCGGAATCGCTTGAGGTGCTTCTGCCGGGCGAGGAAACAGCGGCGACGCCGGTCTCTGCCGTCGAGACCAGCCTTGCCCCACGCGCGGGCGAGTCGCCAGAAGCGCACCTCGACCGGTTGCTGGAAGAAGGACAGCCGGTGTTCGCCTTTTTCCATTCCTATACGTGCTACCAATGCACCGAGATGGACAAAATCGTGCAGCAAGTTCATCCGGCTTTCGCCGAACAGGTAGCGCTGGTGGCTGGCGTTCCTGCTCACCTTTTTGGGCGGGATTGTCACCAGCATCGGGCCGTGCAACGTGGCGATGATCCCGCTGGTGATCGGCTACGTGGGTAGTGGTGGTGCGCAACTTACGCGCCGGCGGTCCTTTATGCTCTCGTTGACGTTCGCCACAGGGTTGGCGTTGACTTTTATGGGGCTGGGCCTGATCGCCTCCCTGGTAGGGGGGCTGTTCGGCGGCGCGACGCGCGTGTGGTACTACTGGATGGCGTGAGGCGAGTCTGAGAGGGCAAGGCAATGGCCGAAAAGCTAAAAAAGGTCGCGACATTGAAGGATAACGGTTGAGAAGGAGGTGTTTCGTGCAAAATCTTGACAAGACAGCCTCGATAACAACAGACGACGATCTGGCAAACCTGTTCAAGGCGTTGGCCCACCCTAACCGGCTGGCGATCCTGCGCTTGCTGGAGGACCGAGAGATGTGTGTCTGCGAGATTGAGGAAGCCTTGCAACTCCGCCAGGCCTACGTCTCCCAACAGCTAACGCTGCTGCGCGAGATTGGGCTGGTCTGCTTTCGCAAGGACGGCTGGAATGTATGGTATCGCATCGCGCGTCCCGAGGTTTACGCCCTGTTGGAGCTGGCCGAGACCATTCACAATACCTTGGGTGAGTGTGCATGGGTGTCGCCGGAGGCGGAAACCATACCGAACCACCCTGTGCCCGATTGTAAATGAAAGGCGTGGTTTTTCGCGGAAGCCAACATCACTTTCTGTTCGCGACGCTTATCGTTTTAGCCGGATTTGGAAGAACCACGTCCCGCGCCTGGGCGGGCGACCTTGCACAAGAAGCGCCGCCGGTGTATATCTACTTTTTCTGGGGCGATGGCTGCCCACACTGCGCCGACGCTAAGCCTTTTTTGCAGGAGCTGGCAGAGCGTTACCCCAACGTGCAGGTGGAATCTTTCGAGGTGTGGTACGTTGCCGAGAACCGGGCGCTCTTTCAGCAGATGGCGGCGGCGCACGACTTTGAGCCGCGTTACGTGCCTACCTTCTTCATCGGCGAGCGGCAGTGGGAGGGCTTCAGCAAGGAACTGCGCCAGGACATCGAAGCGACGGTGCTGGTGCTGCTCGTGCATCGCAAAGTGCTGCCGCGCTTCGGCATCATCATCGGCACGGAGAACCTCGAGGGATGCTCGACCTTTCGTGTATATCTGCACAAACCCTGCATCATTTCTTCATCATTTCTTCACAAACCCTGGGTATACTATAAGTATAGTACAATATACCTATAGGAGGTTTGAGATGTTGAAGAAAAGTTTGGCAATCGTAGTGTTGGTCGCGAGTGTGTTGTTGGCCTTTCCGCTGGTCGCCGGCGCGCAGGAGGGAGAGCCTCCGGCGGAAGTTCCCTTCTTCCAGGGCGGGCGCGGACAGCGCGGTGGCCATGGTTGGATGGGCGGCGGGATTTCGCTCGTCGAAGCGGCGGCTGAGGCCACCGGATTGGCCGTAGAGGACGTAGTTGCTGCGTTGCAGGAGGGTCAGAGCTACGCTGATATCGCCTCTGGTGCGGGCGTGAGTCTGCAAGCCATCGTCGATGTCGCCGTCGCGCAGCGTGCAGCCGCGTTGGAAGAGGCGGTCGCCGAGGGACGCTTCACGCAGGAGCAGGCCGACACGATGCTGGCCTCGATGGCCGAGCACTTGCTTGAGCAGTTGAACGCCGAATGGACCGCCGGCGGGATGGGCAAGCGTTATGGCGCGCAAGGAACGCCGCAAACCAACGGGACGTCCCGTGGGCGCGGCGGGATGCGCGGTGGCAATCGTATGAACTACAATCCCGAGACCTGTCCGCAACTATAATCAACGGGAACAATAACAGACCGGGGTGAGATTTCTCACCCCGGTTTTTGCTGTTAAGAACCTAACCCGGATAAACCGGAACTAAAAAGGGCTTGCGACGCCCGTTTCTTGCTCGTTGGATAAGAATTTGCGTGGTTAGGCTCTAAGGCTTATTCCGTTTTCGTTTCATAGGCGCGAAGCAAAACCGGCATACCGATCAGCGCTAGGGGGGTGAACAGCGCCAGAATGATCATCAACCCTATACCGAGGGCGGCGATGATAAATCCAATAGGTGAAGTGACGGTTCCAATCGCTGTGCCTGCGATGGACATCACGGCGTTGAGATTCCACAGACTGTGAAGCAAAATGGCGATAACATAAGCGAGCGGTAGCCCCCAACGGCGTTTACGCCAGAAAAAGCCCCATCCCAGGCCAACGATGCCACTGGCTAACATATGCATAGCCGCGGCGAGCGCCCGCGTGCCCATCCCGCCCAACCATCCCCATATTTCACCCAAACCATTGGCGCCGTTAGTGACACTTTCGACGAGAGCAAAACCAAGCCCGCATGCCGCCCCCCAGATGAAGGTTTGCGTCAAGCTGGGACGATGCCAGAAGCCCATCACGCCCATCACGAGCGTCTTTCCAACTTCTTCGACGACCGGCGCAATGACGACAAACACCAGGAAGAGCATGACCAGCACGATGGGAGAGGCGAGGGCTTCCATCATTTGTTCCATATCCGCTGGCGGCATCAGCCTCCATCGTTCTACCATCGCTCCCATACGGTTGATTTCCGCCGCGCCTCCCGGTAGTACGAGTGCTACCAATACCACCACGACAGCGCTGAGCACGAAGCCGATGATTTCGGATGGCAGGGCGATCAGAATGGAAGCCGCCCCGCCGCTCAGTGCGCCAATCAATTCCCGAAAGGTCAACGCGCGGTAGCGCCCGGCCGTCAGCGTCATCAAGGCCAATAGAAAAAATGCCGGCAATGCGGCCAATCCCAGGTGGAACGGGGCAAAGATGGGGCGCTGTTGCCAATCCTCCGGTGTCAGAAACGCGACCCCCACGAGGACGAGGATCAAGAGCAGGCATACGGCCCATCCCCAGCGGGTGTAGATTTGAGGTGCGGGCAAGCGTCGCCCCCCAGACCATCCAGCCCACAGTAGTCCTATGCCGAGCAAGAAACCGACAACGCTCAGGCTCATCAAAACCAGCGCCATTGTATCGGCAGCCGCTTGCGGCAGGATGAAGATCAACACTACGCCCAGGATACTCACGGCAAGGAGGGCGGCTCCGGTTACGGCGGTGATGATCCACAGTGCTTGGGGAAGTGGCTTTTCCATAATTTGCCTATCAATAATCGTGCTTGTAGATACAACGGATGGAGTTTTATGCCATCCGTTGTATCTGTTGCCTTTGTCGCTCTATTTTTCGACGACTTGAATGCTTTGAAGCACGTCCGGTTTGGGGGCGGTGGGATCGCCCGGCATAACGCGCGCCAGTTTCTCTACCACATCCATACCTTCAATGACGCGCCCTATCTGTGTGAATTGTCCGTTGAGCTGCGCTGCATCCGCGCCTAAGGTGATGAAGAACTGTCCGTTGGGGAGCGCGCCGACTGTGCCGACTTCACTGAAGGTGCTTTGTTTCTCACCGTCACAATAGTAGCCGGGATAACCGTAGTTAGTGTTGCTGGGGTCGCCGGTGAGAGCGACGAAATCGTCGACCACGTAGAGGAAATCGGAGCCGTCATACCATTGCTGCTGCGCCAGGAAGACGAAATTGCTAACGTGCGTTGGCGCGAGCGCCCCAGACAGTTCCAGCACAATCTCGCCCTGGGTGGTCTTCAGGGTCGCCTGATACGTTTGCGCTTCGGTCACGATCACTTCCGGCAGTGTATCGAAGAAGGCGAATTCACCCCGCATCGTCTTCGCCAAGGCAAGGTAGTAGATCAGGTCGTTGTACGAAGAAATATCCGGCTTGAAGTAGACGTCGCCAATGCCGATGACGAGCGTAGGGGTGGCGTAGGGCAGTTCCAGAGTGCCAAATCCGTCAAAATCGTCTTCGACTTTTTCTCTGTACGTCCCTTTTTCCAGATCGGCGGTAAAGCGATCGACGTCTACTCCTATTTCTTCGGCAAGTTTGGCGAATTCTGCCGGTGCATCTTCAGGAGACAGTACGATCCATTCGGTGGTGGTTTCTCCGTTCTGCTGCGCGATGTATCCTTTGATGGCATGCTCAAAGAGCAGTGCGTACATTTCCCAGAATTTGCCTTGTGCGCCCGCTGCCTCGGCCGCTTCTGCCGCCAGGTAGGCTTTGTCATGCAGGCTCTCTAGGGGCAGATGGCGGAAGACCAGACGAATACCGGGCACGGCTTCGACGATAGAATCGATGGAGGGGCTTGCGCCGGCACAGGCTGGGCATTGGAAGTCAGAATATTCCACGATGGTCAATTCGGCCTCTTCTGCACTCGCGCCGGTGCTCCAATCCTCGTCGGTGATAGTGATAGGGAGTCCCGTGTTAGGCAGTTCAGGCAAAGGTACGATTTCACAGTAGCCTTCCTCGGGCAACGGCGTGGCAGATACAACCGTCGGCGCGGTTGTGGGCACAGGTGTCGCCGTTGGTGCTGCCGTGGGTGTGGGGTCGGTAGTGGGTTTCGCCCCACAAGCGTTTAAAACAAGAACGGCCAGCAGAGCGGCCGGTACAATCCATTTCATTTTTCCCATTGTATATACTCCTAACCCGGATAAACCGGAAATAGATAGGCTCGCACCGCCCGTTTTCCTGCCCATTGTGCAAGGATTTCAGGGGTTAGGCCCTTATAGTGTATCAGTCTTTAGTCCGGTAGTCTGGTCGGCAGGCGACGGCCTGTCAGACTACCCCTAGTCATCCCGAATTTAGTAGACATTATACCACTAAATTATGGCATCATCCCCAACGATTTGGGGGTGTCATAAGAGGGAGTTACAGCCGCGATTCCCGTAGCGCGTTCTTCTGGCTACTCTGTGTGTTGATTCGTAAGTCGGTTTGCGGAAGAAGTATCAGGGTCGGTTGGCAGTGGGAGGCCAGAACGGTGGGCGTTCCATGCGCCACAAGCCGTAAAGCCCGATGATTGCGGTGAGTGCACCCATCAGATAACCTTCCCACACTGTCGCGCGGGTAACGAAAATGGCGACTAACCCTGCAATAAAGGCGACCACATACAGGACCAGCACAGCCTCCCGTCGCGTCAGTCCCGCATAGGTGAGGCGGTGTGAGGTATGATCGACACCGGGTGTTGTCAAAGGATTGAGGCGACGCTTGAGGCGCGAAATCGTGACCAATGTGGTGTCGAAGATCGGCACGGCCAACACTAAAATGGGGATCATCCAGGTGACGATGGGAACGTTTTGGGGAAAATCGACCTTGATTCCGATAGCGGCCAGCACAAATCCCAAAAAGAGGGTGCCAGAGTCGCCCATAAAGATCGTCGCCGGGTTCCAATTGTAGATGAGAAAGCCAACGCACGCGGCCATCACGGCCACTGCCAGCGCGCCGACCAGATATTGTCCGGTGAAGGCGCACATCAGTGCGAAGTGCGCGGCGGCAATCGCCGCGACCCCGCCCGATAGCCCATCCATATTGTCCAACAGGTTGATGGCGTTGGTAATCCCCACCACCCACAGGGCGGTCACCGGCAGGTTGAGCAGAGGATGCGGTAAGATCCTGATCGAAACGCCGGTAACAACCAACAGGCCCAGCGCGATGAACTGCCCGATGAGTTTGATGCCGGCGTGCAATGAAAAGCGATCATCCCAGAATCCCATAAACGACATCAGCGTTGCGCCAATCAGGATGCCTCCCAGTTGGCTGACGTTGTACCGTTCCCCTAACAACAGGGTGACGATCAACGTACTCAGAAAAATGGCGGCACCCCCCAGACGTGGTGTCGGGATTGTGTGGACCTTGCGGGTTGGGTCCGGTTGGTCGATCATATGAAGGCGCAGGCCCAATTTGCGCGCCAGCGGCGTTCCGACCACGGCGAGGAGTAAAACCCCGGCAAAGACCACGATGTAAGTACTCACCAGTAGCTCTTTCAGGGTTGCTGCGGCGTCTCAGCCGGCGTGAATTGAGCCTGCAATTGGGTGATAAGCTGCTCTATGGTTTCTTTTTGTGCTTCGGGTGCCGCCTGTAGCGCCAGATTTGCAGTTTGTAGAGCGGTTTCTAGCTGCCCCAGGTTGGCGTAAGCGATAGCCTGTACGCGGTAAATGTCCCACAACTCGCTCGACGTGGGACATTTCTCCACGGCTTCTTCCAGCGTGACGGCGGCATTTGCCCACAGATTTTGTTGTGCCTGCAACGTGCCGAGGACGCGACGCACGGTGCAGTTGTTGCTGATTTCGAGAGACTTCTCGTAAGCTGTGGCTGCGCCCGCAAGATCACCCTGCGAAGAGCGGATGTCACCGAGTAGCATCCACGTCTGCTCGAATTCATCATCCACCTCCAGTGACTTAGAGATCGTCTGCTGGAATTTCAGTTCGTCGCCCATATCCATGGCATAGAGCTGTGCCAGTTCGTTCCAGATGATGGGGTTGTTAGGGCTGAGCGTCAATGCGATTTTGTAGTTTTCCTCGGATTGTTGCAGCAGGGTATCGTACTGGTTGGCTAACGCCGTCTGCTCGGCGGCGGTTAATCCCTCGGCGTTCATGTCAGAAGCGATGCGCGCCGCCCACGACTTGTAGAAACGTGCCAGGTTTGCGCTGTGATCGGTGTTGAGGGGATTGATCTTGCGCGCGTGCAGGAGAACCTCCTCCGTCTTGCGGAAAATCAATTCTCGTTGTTCTGGGTCCGTCTCTGCCGGTAGGCCCTGTGCCAGTTCCAGATAGGTTTTGCCCAGGAACAGATTGTAGTAATCTTCGCGTGGGGCGTATTCTAGCGCCTTTTCATAGTGGGCAATGCCAATTTGTTTCTCGTTGGCGGTTTTGCTACCGGCAAACACCCCGCCCTGTTTGTAAATAATGTCCGAGCGTATCAAGTTGTATCCGCCAGGGACGATGAGTACGGTTATACACAACGCCAGCAGCACGATGAGGATCAGGGGGCTCCAGATCTCCCCCACTTTGCGTGGGAGCGGTTCTTCCCAGAGTAACACCAATCCCGATAACGCCATCACGGTGAAGATCAGCCAATAATAACGCACCATCAGTGTGGCCAACCGGTCGGCGATGCCGACGACGCCGCGGATTAAGCTGTCTAGCGACGATTGATCGACGCCTGTAGCGGTCAAGTTCGCTTGATGCGACGCCAGCATACTTCCGAACATGAGCAGGCCTATCAACGAGATGGTGGCGTAAACGGCAATCGCCGTACCCCAGCGCGTGCCGCGTTCTTCGTCGAACAGCCCTTCGCGGTCGAACTCGCTCAATCCAACCACGCCAAACAGCACCCACGTAAAGATGAAGATCATCAGCGCGCCGTAGGCTTTGGTTTTCTCCGGCTGGTATTTCATCGTCAGCGAGTTGGCGAAGATTTCACCGGCGCTGGTCAGTCGTTCCGGGTTGTTGATGAAGTCGAAGGCCAGTGTTCCCAACAGGAATGTCGCTACAAAGCTCAACGCCAATACCGCCGCGAGCCACGCAGGTAGCCCCGTCTGTCTGCGGCGCGATCGTGAAGTGCGCTTCCGTCGCTTTGCCCGCGCCTCGGATGCTGGAGGCTGCTCTGTTTCACCCGTCGCCGTGATCATGCCCGGCACCCATTCCATGCCAAGTACGACGAGCAGCCCGGCGTATGCCCAAAACGTGGTGCGGGTTGCGGCAATCGCGATCCCGAAATTGATTTCCACAAAATGCGCGATCGCCCCGGCCAGCAGGCCAATGATGAGCAGTGTGTGCGGGTGCAACTGATTTTGGATTTTAGATTTTGGATTTTCGCTCTCAGACGTAACGGCAGTGGTGCGCGCGGCGAACTGCGAGCGGAAAGCCTCCACCGTTACGTAGACCATCGTCCCCACCAAAACGCCCAGCGGAATTGCTACTGCGAAGAGGTATGCGCCTTCCAATTGCCACGCGATGATGAAGAAGATGACCGCGAAGACCGCCATTGCTCCGATGTAGAACCAAAGTTGCCCGCGGGTTTTGAACAGCCCAAGCCACTTCATGCCCCAGTAGAAGAAGCTCACGAAAGTGAACAGGTACACGGCCAATCCCAAGACCCCGGTGATGATGATAGAATCCAGTGTCTCGTTGTGCGAGCGATCCGGCGAGGCTGTGCGTGACTCGTAGTGCCCCAATTCCGGCGGGTAGAAAGAGTTGTAGGCCACATACATCGATTCTGGGCCGTAGCCGATGAGCAGGCGAATGGCGTTGAAGCGATCTTCGCTGCCATCGGGGAACTTAAGTGGCGCGTGCGGCTTAATCAACTCGACCGCGCCTTGCCAGATCAAGCCACGTACCTTCCCTGTGCCACTTTGCAGCTCGGTAATTGTGGTCAAGCGGCGTAGCTCTGGAATCTTGCGGACCTGGGTTTGTAACGTGCCGGGAATGTTGATCAGGAGCAATCCCAATGCCGCCGCCAGTCCTACCGTTCCCCAGCCGATCCACAGCCAGCGCCAGCCTTTGCGTTCGACGACGCAGTAGAGCCATGCTCCGCCGAAGGCCAGCACGGCCAATCCTCCGCCCACGTAGGTGCCCACCTTGCCTTTGAGCACGAACACACCCAGCGCGGCCAAGGCCCCAGCTACGACGAGTAGCCCTAAACCAAAGCCCGCACCTTTCAAAATGTCCATCCAGGCTTTGGACGCTTGCTGGTCCTCGGTCAGTGCGCGGCGTTGCAGCATAATCAACGCCAGGTACGGGAAGAGTACCGCAGCCGCCACAGTGCCGAGCCAGGGACCGCGGCTTTGCGAGTACCAGATCGTGAGTAATTGCACGGCGATGATGAAAATGTAGCCTGATGCGCGCAAAATATCGCTTAACCGTGCCTCTTCCCGGCTTAGAATATCGGTGAAACTTTGGATGATGCGTGTTGCCGTCAGTGGTACGATCATAATGAGGTAGGCGGCTACGAAAATCGCGTTGCCCATATTCGATGCGACGCGCGTTCTCACGTCTCCAGCCCAGGGCAGCGGATCCAGGCCGCTGTGTTGGATGATGCCGTAGAGCGAAACCGGCAGGCTGTTGAGAATGAGCACCGTGATCAGCCGCGACAGTTGCGCGCGCGTGCGCAAACTGGTGATAAGGGCGAAGAAAAGTACCAGATAGCCGAACAGGGTATACGTGCCTTGCAGGCGCTGGTAAGAGCCAACAAAGCTGGTGTATGGGACCAACGAGAAAGTGGAACTGATCAGGTAAATTGCCATCGTTGCTGCCGCCGGCAAAACCATCGGCGTGCGCCAGGAGAAGCGCAACTGTGCGCCATTGCGCATAATCTCCTCGAACAAGCGCACCAGCCACAGTATAGCCATTACGGTGGCCAGGATACGCAGCGTCGTCAACTTATCGGGCTCAAAAACCCGGCTGGAATACACATTGAAGAATACAGGCGTGATCGTGACGCCCAACAGCCAACCGGCTTCTAATGCGCGGTCGCAAAATGCACTAATCCGAGATGATGGCGTAGATGTGCTCTGCGCAGTTAAACTATGCATCGCGGTGCTCCTTCAACCATTCGATAGTTTGATTACCCCTCTTCTGCTGTCTGCAACCAGAACAAATTGTCTATTCATATAATAATGCCAGAATAAATTACAGACGCGGAATCAATGATTATCATACACTACTCAGAAGAAACGGCAAGTCATTGCCTCTCCAAGTCATTGCCTCTCAAATCACCAATAAGACTGTAATATCATTGACGTTTGTCCCCGTTGGACCGGTGCGTAGCAGCGCGCCTACAGCATCGAGCAGTGGGTAAGCGTTGTTGTCCGCTAATGTCGCAGCAGGATCCCAACCGGATGCCCGCGCGATTTCGACGGTGCGCCCATCTACGATAGCGCCTGCGGCATCGGTGGGGCCGTCCGTCCCGTCGGTTGCCAGCGCCAGCAGAGCTACGTCCGGCAGGCCCGCTAGAGCCAGGGCTGCTGCCAGTGCTAACTCCTGATTGCGCCCGCCTTTTCCTTGCCCGCGCACCGTCACCGTTGTTTCCCCGCCCCAGAGAAGACACGCCGGACGCTTCACGGGATCGCCGTGAGCGAGGATGCTCCTCGCCAGCGCCGCCGTGACTTTGGCGACCTCGCGAGCCTCGCCCTCCATAAACGTGGTAAGCAACAGGGTGTTGTAACCCAGCCGCTCCGCTTTAGCGACGGCGGCCAGCGCCGCCAGCCGGTTGGAGCCGACGATGACGTTGGCGACGTTGGCGAAGATGGGATCGCCGGGGTTGGGGGTCTCCACGATGTGCCCGGCTGCTCCCGCTTCGAGATGGGTTAATACTGATGATGGCATCTGCTCTGCAAGATCATACCGCGCCAGGACAGCCTGCGCATCGGCGTAGGTTGTTGGATCGGGCGCGGTGGGGCCGGAGGCGATGACGTCCAGCGGGTCACCGACCACGTCGGACAAAATCAACGCGACGACGGGCGCAGGGTGCGCGAGCCGCGCCAACTGCCCACCGCTGAGGCGCGAGAGGTGCTTGCGCACCGCGTTAATCTCGCCGATGGTGGCGCCCGCGCGCAGGAGATGCTCCGTAACCGCTTGCAAGTCTGCCAGGGAGATGCTATCCACAGGCGAGGGCAGCAGCGCCGATGCGCCCCCCGAAAGGAGCAGGAGAACACGATCGCGCGCAGTGGTCGTGGCGAGCAGATCGGCGACGACGTCTGCCGCCGCCAGCCCCGCCGCATTGGGGACCGGATGTCCCGCTTCGACGACACGCAACATCTCAGGTAAGGTGTGCTGCGCAGCGTGCCCGTCCTTCGTCACCACGATGCCGGTGAGCGGTACGTCGCCCATCGCATCAACCGCCGCCTGCGCCATGGGGACAGCGGCCTTGCCTACAGCGATGAGCACGATCCGCGTGACCTCGTCGAAATCCCAGGCGTGCTCAGCGACGTGGAGGACGTTGCCCGCGCGAGTGAGGTAGTGCTGTACGGCAGGGTACGGATCGACGGCGTGCAATGCCGCCGTTTGGATGAGGCCGAGGTGGTCGCTAAGCGTCGTCATCACGGGTGCAGGCTGTTCAGTGCATACGATGCCGCATCTTCTGGCGTTTCAACTTCGGCGTTGAGGATGGCCGTCAGCCCGGCTTGGAGCGCACGGCGTACCGGTATGTCGACACTGGGCGGCAGACTCGGTACAGCCCCATCTAGCAACTGTTTGAGAAAGGCTGCATCTTCTGGTAACAGATTCCATAACTCGATGGCATGGAAGCGGGCCGGGAGCATATGTGTAGCGCGGGCCAAATCGGCGACTTGCTCTGGCGTCGTCAGCCATTCCAGCAACTTCAGCGCTGCTTTCTGGCGATAGGGATCCTGGCTTACCACTGCCATCGACCATACATGGCCGATGGTAATGGGATTTCCGCTGGGCGTAGGGATCCAACCCGGCGCTGTACCCTCGACTGGCGCGACCCAAAATAGCCCGGCAGGGACGACGCTCATGCGACCGATCCCTTCTTGGTAGAGTTCCCAACATGCCGTAGCATCCGCCAGGCCTGAAACGCGCTCGATATCGATCAGGTTGTTAGCCATCATTTCGGCCACAAAGCGATAGAGCTGTTCCAGCGCCGCGCGGTCGAGTTTGGCTTTGCCGTTTTCATCGCTGGTTGTGCCGCCCGCACCGACGTAGGCGGCCAACACACTATCGCTTGCCAGTTCATCGGTTGGCGCAGCGGGGAAAAGAAGGGAATAGTTGCCTGTCAGCACACTCGTCCACGAGAGGGGGGGGGACGCCGCGATGTTCTGGCGGTAAGCCGTTTGTTCGGCCTCGATAACGAAAGGCACGCTGTAGGTGGTGGTGACAGCCGGATCGGCAATGCGCACAAAGGGGAAGAAATCCGCCGTTTGCACCAACGTTGCATCGAGTAGTTGCAGATAGCCGGCATCTGCTGCTGTGCGTAGATCGTCTTCGTTCAAGATGATGACATCTGGCAGAACGTCGGGCGCAGCGATATAGGCCGTATTCAGCATATTGTACAATCCTCCAGTGCCCGTCGCCTTTTTGACGATGATCTGCACCTGGATATCCGGCTGGATTAGCGCGAATGCCGCAAATTGCTCGTGGAATACGGCAGCTCCTGTCGCATCTTCGTAAGGACTGAGAAAATCGGGCACCCAGAGCGTCAAGGTGGCGACACTCGGTAAGGGTGTCGCTGTCGGCGTGGGGGTTGGTTCCGGTGTGGATGTGGGGAAGTTTGTCGGCGTCGGTGTCTGGGACAGTTCCGCCGTGGGCAGCCAGGCGCAGCCACTACACGCGATGGCAAGCATAATCCCCAACAACCCTAAACGTAAAATCTTCACACAGTGCCTCCTCAAATGTGTCAAAAGTCGCTGGTCAAAAGGTCAAAGTCGGGGCGTGTTTTGGGGCTTTGTACCTCGGCAGCGAAACTCTTTGTTAAGTTAAAAGTCCGTTAGAGTCCGTTCAATCCGTTGACGCATTACCGGTGTATGCCTGCACGGAAGTGTAAATCAGCCGCTGCTGGAAGTCCGGTGTCACGTAGGCGTAGTAATCCTGGTAGTTGCGCAGCTTGGCCGGCGTGCGTAACATCCACATGGCGACAACGGGACACCAGGGCCACTGTTCCGCCGCCCAGGTGTAGGCATCCAGCGTATATTGGATGCGTTGCCCAGGCTTAACGGCCCACGTCCAGCGGGGATGGTCGTTCCAGCCGGCCTCCGTCACGTAGATGGGTTTGGCGGCATCCCCGTTCGCATCCATGATCTCCCGCAGCAATTCCACGCGCCGGAAGTTGATGATCTCAGGATCGGGCGGCGTCTCCGGCGCAAAGCCTAGCCCATAAGCGTGGGCCGAAAGTGCGTCGAAATAGGCGCCTCCGCCAGCGGTATACATCGCTTCAAGGTAGAGCAGATCATTCAATCCGGCGGGACTGCCCGGCAGTTCCAGTGTCGGGGCCAGCGCGCCGCCAAGCACGACCACGTCAGGATTGGCGGCGTGCGCGGCAGGGTAAACGACACGCAGCAAGTCCACGTAAGCCGCCGGATCGACGGGGCGGTATCCCCACTCGAAGCTAAGATTCGGCTCATTCCAGATGATAATGTGCTGTACCTCGTCCTTGTACCGTGCTGCAAAGACGGCAACGAATTTGGCGAAGTCGACATAGCTGTTGGCGTCGAGGTAGGTGCCCGTCGTTTCCTGTTCCTTCGAGTCGGGGCGCGCCCACGCCGGTGTCATTCCCAGACGCGCGATCACCGTCAGCCCCTGGTTGCGCGCGTGCCGGACGACCATATCGGTGTGGGGCCAGTCGTAGTGCCCGCGTTCCGGTTCGTAATAGGCCCAGGGGAAGTATTCGACGATCCACGGTGCGCCCATTTCTCGCACCAGAACCAGAGAACGTTGGATCTTCCACTCTTCCACTTCGTCCGTCAGCCGCGTGTGGAGGCCCACCTTGGGGTTGGATGTCCGTACTTGCTGCTGGTCTTTCGTCGTCACCAACACCCCCGGTGGGCGCACACCCCACAGGACTACAAGGAGCAATGCAACCCACGGCCACCCTTCCCCAATCCACACGCGCGCCCGTACGGCAAACTCCCGGCTCACATTCCACATTTTTCCCATAGCCTTTGACTCTATCCGATACGTCAATGGCGAATTTCCGGATAGGTTCTTTGTCCAATCCATTATACCCCATTCATCATGAAGCTTTACAGATCAGTTCCGCAATGTGTATGGCGTGGTTTTTCCGCCTGAAGTCAGTGTCTACACGTACACACCGGCTTCGGCCGGTTTTTCCCCGTGCGCGCGATTGCCGGATCATTTTCTTGATCTTCATTCGGTTGCCTTTTTCGCTAACAGAAACCGGGAAGTGTGATGCCAGAAGAGCGACAGTCCCCTGGTGCAGTTGTCGGATAGCGGGTGATGCTTATAATGAAGTATATGGACAATGACAGCCTATTGGCTCAACCGGAACAATTCGTGCAACGCCTGGCGGCACGCCTGGCGCGGGGGCCATTGCCGGGCGTGGAGGCGCTGCGGAAGATGTCTTCGGCAGAGCGCCGTTGGACACCCGGTGCGGAAGAGTTGCCCACGTTGCGACAGTCGGCGGTGCTGGCGTTGTTGCACCCTTCTCCGGCAGGACTGGCGGTGCTGTACACGTTGCGCCCCTCGCGATTAGCACATCACGCGGGCCAGGTCAGTTTTCCTGGCGGTGGTAGGGAGAGTGGCGATCTCTCTCTGGCACATGCGGCATTGCGCGAGACTGCCGAGGAACTGGGAATAGCGACTACGGATATCCGAATTCTTGGCTCGTTGACGACGTTGTTTATCGAGTCGAGCCGCAACCTGGTTCACCCATTTGTCGGTTGGATTCCGGTGTTGCCGCCGCTACGCCCAGATGCTCGTGAGGTGGCTGAAGCCCTCTCGGTGACGCTGCAAACGTTGTTGGATCCCGTGACGGTGGCGACGTGCGTGCAAGATGTGAACGGGCAGCCCCGCACCTTCCCTAGCTTCTATATCCCCCCGCACTACATCTGGGGCGCGACCGCGATGATGACGAGCGAATTATTGGCTATCGCCGCGCAGGTTCTCCACGCGGAGTTCCTCTAGGATTGGTTCGCACTACCCGCCCGATCAAATCGTATTCCAGCGCGTCGGTGATCTTGACCGTGACCAGCCGGTTGGGACGCAGTTCCTCCGGGATCAGGATGATGCCGTCGATTTCCGGCGCGTCGCGATAGGAACGCCCCACGGTTACGCCGTCACCGGTCCCTTCTAGCAGTACCTCCAGGCGTTTCCCGACGAAGGCCGAATTCTTGCGGCGCGAGATGCTTTGTTGGGTCAGCATCAGCGCCTCGCGGCGTTCATCTTTGACCTCCGGCGGGACGTCATCCGGGAATTGGGCGGCGGCCGTGCCGTTTTCGTGCGAGTAGGTGAAGACGCCGACGCGGTCGAAGCGCATCGCATTGACAAAGTCTAGCAGCGTGAGGAACTGGCTTTCGGTCTCACCGGGAAATCCCACGATAAACGTGGTACGCAGGGCAATGTCGGGGATGGCAGCGCGCAGGTCTTCCACGAGACGGCGTACGCTGTCGACGTCTGCCGGGCGGCGCATCCGCCGCAAAACGTCGGGGTGGGCGTGCTGTAGCGGAATGTCGATGTAGGGGAGCACCTGCGGCGATTGCGCGATCACGTCGATCAGCCGGGGCGTAACGAAACCGGGAAACGCATAGAGCAGGCGCAGCCAGGGCACATCGGGGATTTCGACGAGCATCTGCTCCAAAAGCTGCGCCAGACCGTTTTGCAGCCCCATATCGTGCCCGTAATAGGTCACGTCTTGGGCAATGAGATTGATCTCCAGCACACCGAGTGCCTGCAACTGCCGGGCATCTTCCAATACAGCATTGATGGGTCGGCTGATCGTAGCGCCTTTGATGGTCGGGATTGCGCAGAAAGCGCACCTCCGGCTACACCCATCGGCGACCTTGAGGAATGCCGACGGTCCGGAGATAACGAATCCCGGCGCGCCGGCTGCCTCCGGCAGGATGACGGCGGTGTTGGCGATGCGTCTGAGCGGGGGCGTTCCCTGCTCGCCAAACAAATCATCGACCACAGAAACGATGTCGTTCCAGGTGCGCGTACCGAGCACGGCATCCAGCCGCGGGATGGCGTCCAGTAGCATATCAGGTTCGCGCTGCGCCCAACAGCCGGCCGCGACGAAGCGTTGATCGGGACGTAGTCCGGAGGCCAGCCCCAGCATGGTCTCCAGCGATTCCCGGCGTGCCGCTTCAATGAAACCACAGGTGTTCACGACGAGGACGTCGGCTTGTTCGGCATTGAGGGTAGGCACGTAACCGGCGCGTTGCAGCAAAACAGCCATGTTGCTGGAATCGACCGTGTTCTTGGGGCAGCCCAGGGACGCGATATAAAAGCGAAAGGGGCGCTCGTCGCCCCTTTTGGTATCTCGTTCGTGAGGTCGCGGCATCAGTACTCCAGCGGAACCTCGCCAACCGGGTTCCAGGCACGGCGTACGACTTCGCCCGGGCCGCCGAGTGTTCCCCAATCCGTGCCATTGATATAGAGTTGGAAAGCGCCGCCATTGCCCGTGGCGACAATCAGCATTTCCTCGGCTGAGGCTTCTAGCGTCTGACCGGGCGTAGCAGTGTTTTCAAAGATGATACTGGCGTCGGTTGAGACTCTGATCCAGGCGTGTTCGTTGGCCACTAGCCGCAGATGGACCTGGCCATCGGGCGAGGCGATAAAATCTGGCGCTGCGGATGCTGTGTCTTGCGTGTTGGGTGTTGTTGCTGTGTTGTCGGCCTGTGTCTGGGCTGTGACGGGTGCCGGTGTGCCGTTAGTTTTTTGGCTACGGCTGGCAATTTGCAACCAGATGAAACTGCCCACCGCCACGACGGTGAAGAACACCAGCGCGACGAGCAGGAGTTGAAAGATAAAGCTGGGAATCCGCGCGCGCGGTGCGGCCGCCTCCTCAGCCTCGGTGGGGGGGGGAGCGAAAACCGAAGGGCGGTTGACTGGGGCGGCTTTGGGTTCGGTGGGCGTGCCGGTGTGAGCACGTGGCTGCATCGGGCGTCCCTGGATTTCGGCGTCGTAACGTGCCAGGGCTTCTTCCACTGGCAGGTTAAGGTAGCGAGCGTAGTTACGCAGGAAGCCACGCGCCTGGATTTCACCTGGCAGCGCGGTATAGTCGCCCATTTCTAGTGCCTGGAGATAGCGGCGGCGGATACGCAGTGCCTTCTCAGCATCAGCTAGCGTGATCTGACGTGTTTCGCGGGTGCGGCGCAGCCACAGGCCCAGACCGTCGCTCATTAGTCCTCCGTCTCTACGACCACGTGGGCTTGCGCGCGGATGCCGCCATCGAGTTTGATGTCTACGGTGTGTGTGCCAATGTCGCGGAGAGGGCGTTCCAGGACGAGCCAGTGCTTATCGAAGGTCATATTGAGCACACGTCCGAGCTCCGCCGCAATATCGGCGGAGGTGATGGAGCCGTAGAGCCGGCCGGTCTCACCAGCCTTGGCTTTAAACTTGATCGTTTTCGTTTTAAGTTGTTCGGCGATGTGCTGGCTGTGCTCGCGGATGCGATCTTCATGTGCTTTTTGGGTTTCGGCGAAAACTTTAGCTGCTTTGAGCTTGCTCTCGGTAGCGGGTGCCGCCAGTCCCTTCGGGATCAGGTAATTGCGCGCATAGCCATCGGACACGTTTTTAACTTCGTTGGCCTTTCCTAGGCCTGGTACATCACGTTTCAGGAACACTTTCATAGTGGCCTCCAGGTAGTGTGTTAGGAATGGTACAGAATGACCTCTTAATTCCCCGCCAACTTTGTGGGAGTTTAGGGCAAGTTGCTGTTTTTCCGTTCCTTGGTCATCAATTTGAGTGTTGCTTATCTCTGCGCCTTACCGTAATAGTAACCCAAATTAGCCAAAGCGCAATACTGTTTCACGTGAAACACATATACAAAAGGGGCGACCACGCCGCCCCTCTTCTGTAGTATTCTGTTGATCTCGTTTAACCGAGTATACGTGCCTGCAAATTCATCATGAACCGTGCGAGTTGTTGCTTTGGGGTGGGATTGGTCACGATCTGTAGACCGGCCTGGTAAGAGGAAAGCCCTTCCTGCCGGCGGCCTGATTTGAAAAGCGATGTCCCTAAGGCCATCAAGATTTCGCCCTGGTTCTGCCGGTCGCCGAGTTCCGCAAAGATAGCGGCTGCTTTATTCCGGGCGTCTATGGCTTCCTCTTGCCGCTTCAGTGTCGCGTAGATGGCGCCCATACTGCCAAGGGCTTTCGCTTCACGCGATTTGTCTTCAGCGCGGGCAAAGATGCGGCGCGCTTCTTCGAGGGATTCCAGGGCTTCATCCCAACGACTTTGCTTGCGGCGAATGATGCCTATGTTGTTGAGCATTTCACCTGCTTCGATCTCGCGTCCCTCTTCGGTGAAATGCTCCAGGGCTTCGCTAAAACGTTGGGCGGCCTCATCGTACAGCCCTTCCTGGAAAAGACGCAGTCCTTCGTTCTGTAACTCATCGGCGGTTGGCGTTGCCATATTTCCTCCTTAAAGGGTGATCTCCAAAATTCCTTCGGCGATGGCGCGGAGTGCGCCAGCCGGCATAGCTGCAAGCTTCATCGCCAGCTCCAGATAGCTTTCGTTGATCGGTTTGAGAACGAAGTCGCGTATGTCAGAGGACAACTCCATGAATAGCTCAAATTGATCTTGCAACAAATGCCATTTGCCGATGTCGCTGTCCTTATCCAGGAAATAGTTGAGCGGGGCGTTGAGCGCCCGGCAAATCACTTCCAATTCAGCAACCGGGATCGGACGTTTGCCAAACTCGTACGCCGCGATCGTTTCCAATGAACATTCCAGCATGTCTGCGAGGTCTTGCTGCGTGCGGTTGGCTTCGCTGCGTAGTTGACGCAGTCGCGCGCCTACGATGCGGTGGCGCAACATCAAATACAGCTTCGGGTCGGGTAACTTCTTGTCTGCCTGGATATCCGCTACTGTCTCGGTAGTGCGGATAGCGCTTAGAGGGACGTCAAGAAAGCGTGTCAGTAGTTCCAACTCAGGCAGTGAGATGGGTTTGCTTCCTTCTTCGTAGGCTGCCAGGGTCTCAGGGGATATTCCTAGTACTGCAGCGCACTCCTGCGATGACATGCGTGCCTGATCGCGCACGCTATGGAGCAAGGCTCCGACGATCCGACTCCGTAGCTCGATGACCTCTTGGTTTGGCATATTGACTCCTTGTGCATCCGATGAGGAAGACTTCTATTTCATTATAGCATAGTCCACAAGGGAGAAAAGTAGCTGGCAAGCCGGCCTGCTCGCCTGCTGGAAAGGCTAACCTCTGATTGGCCTGCGCTTTTGCGCCTGTTGCTTTTGGACAGCCCCTGCTGCACCGCGAAAACGCGTGGGATCGGTGATCTGGCGTCGGCTGGGCCGTTGCAAGTCGGGTTGGATAAGCCGTTGTACTTTCTCCAGGACCGCTGGTGTCAATGGATCGGGACGCAACGCTAACCCGAGTGCGTAGTTTGACGCCGCCAGCGCCCAAACCCATTCCTTACGCATCGCGTCCGCCCGTGAATGGTAGGCGCGCTTGTCCCAGGCTTCGGTGGAGCGCTCGGCATCTTCGTAGATTGTGTTGAGTGCCGTTCCCACGACCGCGAGCAAATCGTGCGCCAGGACTTGGTCCTTCGGCAGCACTTCCGGCAGATGGATGAGCAGAATCTCTGCCACTACCCGCATTTGTTGATTTCGTTCTTTGATGGGCATAAATCCTCCGGCTTAGAATCTATCCGAAAATTTACCGGGCGCGCTATTTTGCGCCTGAAGGCGGGGATAAAATAGCAGCTTTAGCCGCCTACTCCGGCGACAGCGTGACACCTCGACAATTTTGGGATAGACTCTTAGGGTCTGTAAAACAACAGGGTCCTGACTGCGACCTTCCCGGAAGCTAACCATAGCTCAATCCAGATGCTTTCCAAGCGCCGCAGCATGTCCAAGTGCAGCTTCCGGGAAGGTTGGCGCGGGAAGTTATATTTTTTACGAACCCTTAGTGCTTATAGGCCAAGAAGTTACCACAGGCTAGGTCAAAGTCAAGCAAAAGCAAGTGCTAAACCGGGAGAACATGGTACAATGTCTTTGGTTCGTTTCATCCGTTAAATTTGTTGACAATCAAGTGGGGAGGGAAAGACAATGGACGAAAAAGCAAAACCTTCGCAAGTGTGGGGAAAACGTTCGGCAGAATTCTACGCTGAACTGGAGAATCAGACTGTCCAGGTTGCGGTGAGCAACGGTAAG
>Ga0209614_1001172_pt1 | contig 20392 bp, 21 predicted proteins | sample BlaSprsedimmetaG_FD_185484 | JGI IMG/M metagenome (GOLD analysis project Ga0209614, IMG submission 185484) | Hot spring sediment bacterial and archeal communities from California, USA to study Microbial Dark Matter (Phase II) - Blank Spring... ... | reverse complement strand
CCTCCCCCCCTACCCCGGCCGCGCGCTTCATGCCCTCTTCTACCAATGGCTCGCCCTGGGCGACTACTCCACATCCACAAAAGTCCACGACCAGAGCGGCCCGCGCCCCTTCACCCTCTCCCCCCTCTACCGCGTGGACGGCCAACCCACCGTCTACTTTACCCTGCTCGACGACACCCTCTGGCCCGCCCTCTCGCAAGGCATCTCCCTCACCCCCACCGTCGAGGTGATCGGCCGCCCGCTGACGCTTCCCCCTGGCGGCCCCCAGATCGAGCACCGCTCCTACGCCGACCTGGCAGCCGGCGCCCAGACCGACACCCGCATCCGCCTGCGCTTCCTCTCCCCCACCAGCTTTCGCTCCCGCGAGATGCACTACCCCCTGCCCGACCCCTCCCTCGTCTACCAATCCTGGCTCAACCGCTGGAACGAGTTCGCCCCGGAGGAGCTGCGCATCAACGTCGCCCTGCTCGACATCGTGGCCGCCCACGTAGCCGTGGGCCGCTACGACCTGCGCACCGAGATGGTTGACCTGGGGAGGAATCGCAACACGGTGGGCTTTGTGGGCAACGTCCAGTACAACGTCATCCGCGCCGGCAAGATCGGGGATGAATGGCTGCGCCGTCTGAACCTGCTGGCCGACTATGCCGCCTTCTGCGGCACCGGCCATAGGACGGCCCAGGGAATGGGGCACACCGAAAGACGCCGTTAGAGCTTGTCCACCTGACTGCCCTGACACAACTCGTGCTAGTCGAACGGTCTTCCCCAGGAAGGTCGGACGCGGATTCACGCAGGTTTTCGCAGATTGTTTGCCGATAGAATCAAATAATCAGCGTTCATCAGCGTCAATCTGCGTCCCAAAAAGATCGTCAGTTGACCAGACCGCCCCGATGGATACTACGACCTGTCTGCTACAATATCCCTGGCGCACCCTCGTCGCCCTGGCCGCCGTCTATGACGTACCCGCGCACCACCATCACTCCAAAGAACAGGTGGCCCAGGAATTGGGCGCTGCGATCCACATCCGCCTCCAAGAAACCCTCGCCGCGTTGAGCTCAGACGCTCGCGCTGCCCTTCGGGTCTTGATCCAGGCCAACGACCTGGCGCTCCCCCGCTCCGACTTTGTCGCCCGCTTCGGCCCTATTCATCCCTACCGTCCCTGGAATCCTCATGCCCCACCGGCACCGTGGCCCACGCCTCGTTCCCCGGCTGCTACCCTCGTCCACTGTGGCCTGGCCTATCCCCTGAACCTGGGAACGCGCCAGCGCCCCGTCCACGTCCTCCTCCTTCCTCACGACCTGCGCGACCCGCTCGCCATTTACCTCGACCTGCCCGTCACCCTTCCGCCTCCCGTGACCCCCACATCCCCACACCCCCACACGCGATACGACCTCGACACTGACCTGTTCACCTTCCTCTCTTTGCTCAACCGCGAGGACTATTCCGTGCGCCACGGTCGCTGGCTGCCGCCTAGCGCGCTCCGAGCACTCAACACACACCTCACGCCTCCCGACGACCTGGGCGCGGGCCGCAGCGAATTGCAGGCTGCCCGCACCTCTTTCATCCACTACCTGGCCGAGCGGGCCGGACTGGTCGGCCTCGTCGGCGCTTGGCTCAAACCCACGCTGATCGCCCACGAGTGGCTGACCGCTCCTTGCTCTCAACGCCTGCGCATCCTCTGGGACGTCTGGTGCGAGCCCTGCGACGAAAATCGCACCCTCTGGCGCCGCTACCGGTTGCCGGCCCTTGAGGAGGACGACGACCCCGTAGCCCGCTTCCACGTTTTGTTGGAGACACTATCCGCTTGTCCCATGGGAGATCTTGGCCCCGCCTCCAACCTGCTCAAGGCTTTGGCTGAACGAGAGCCGGCCCTCCTGCGCCCCCAGGCCACCTACGCCGTCTGGGCCGCGCTCGACTCTGAAGAGCGCGCTAATTTTGAAACCCGCACCCGCGCCGTGCTGCTGGCCTTACTCACTGGACCCCTGACCTGGTTTGGAGTTATCGAATGGGCGAATAGCGAATCGGAGAATGGACGAATTGGAGAATCGGCGACAGAGCAAGAGGGTAAGTCCGCTCCCCTGCCCCCTTGCTCCTCTGCCTGTCCTGAGCGTAGCCGAAGGTCTCCCTTGCTCCTGTCCCCCTTGGGCGCCGCGCTCCTCGGTCGCGCCGACGGTGACTGGCCTGCCGCCCCCGTCTCTGCCCCGTTGCACGTTGCTCCTCTCCCAGATCAAAGTGAGGAGGATACCACTATCACCCTCTACGCACCCCCTGGCTTGCCTCTCCTCGACCGTTTCGCCCTGGAAGGCATCGTGCCACCCGGACCTACACGCGGCCAATATCGCCTCACCCGCCCTCACTTCCTCCGCGCCCAGCAACGCGGTCATACCGTCGAGGGCACGGTCAACTTTTTGGAGCGAGCCTCCGCTGAGCCGTTGCCCGCCCCCGTGCTAGGCAGCCTCTACCACTGGGCCGACGAGTTCAACCGGGTCACCATCCGTCAGACCATGCTGCTTCAGACCCGCGACGCCGACCTGCTGCGCGACCTGACCGGTCAGCACCGCGTGCGTGAGACGCTGGGTAGGACGCTCAACGCCCGCACCGTCGAGGTACGCGCCGACCGCCTGAACGCACTCCTGCGCCGCCTGGCCTACCGGTCCATCACTCCCCGCCTCGACCTGCCCCAAGTCTCCCCCCTGCCGCAGGCGGGGGAGGGGTTACGGGAGGATGAACGCGTCGCCATCGCTGCTGCCCTGCGCGTCTACGCTCACCTGGCCGACGAGTTGGGCCTGCTCACCCGGCCGGCCTATGCGCTGGCCCAACGCTGGAGCGAGGGCCTTCCTCTACCCATACGTGACGCAGTTGAACGGACCGTCGAGCAGACGCTGGAGGCGCTGCATCAGGCCGCACCGTCGGAGATGGAGGATCGCTTGCCAGAGCCGACCGGCCCCCTCCTGGGAGCGCTGGAGACCGCCGTCAAAGAGCAGAGCGCCGTCGAGATCGAATACTATACCGCCGGGCGGAGCCACCTCACCGTCCGTCGCGTCGAGCCGCTGCGCTTGGAGTGGCACGGCGACGTGGTCTACCTCATCGCCCACTGTCACCTGCGGGGGGACCAAAGGGTCTTTCGGGTGGATCGGATTGCGCGAATCAGCGAATGAGCGAATGAGCGAGTCGGCGAATAGGTGAGCGTATCACGCTGGGGACAAGAATAGGCGTCATGCAAGGGCGTGACGTTCGTTATAGGAGCAAAAACGTCCCCGATGCTGGTTTACAATCACCCAGCCACGCCTGGCGACAGGCCAAAATCTTGTCCCCAATATGTTACGGTCGCCGAATAGCGATTTGCCTCGTGACCCTATCCGTGTTACAATGTTTTCACACCCTGTATTGGGAGGGATATGATGACACCAACTCACCGGAAGAACTTGCGGGCGCGAGTCACAGTGGACCCGGCTGTATTGGCCGGGAAGCCGATCATCCGTGGTATGCGCATTAGCGTGGAGCAGATCGTGACGGCTGTCGCAGCCGGGATCCCTCAGGAGGAGCTGCTGGTGGAGTACCCTGGCCTTGAGCCAGAAGATGTCCAGGCAGCGCTTCAATACGCTGCCGATCTGGTTGCGACTGAGCGAGTCTACCTGGTTCCACAGCCCGCATAGCTCTCGGCAGATGCGCTTTCTAGTTGATTTCAACGTTGGTCGCGCAGTGGCCGACGATCTGTGCCAAGCGGGCCACGACGCGGTCTTTGTCGGCGATACTGACCCACGTATGAGTGACGCCGATATCCTGCTGTGGGCCGTGCGTGAGCGCCGCATTGTCGTCACGATGGACGCTGACTTTGGCGAGTTGGTGTACCATTCTGGACACCCTCACTCTGGTGTGCTCTTTCTGCGAATGCCCGGCGCGCGCCGCGAGACGAAAGTGCGTATCGTGAAGTGGATTCTGGAACATCACGCCAGTGACCTGCCAGGTCGTTTCTGTGTCTTTGACGCCGGTACGCTGCGGATACGCTAACCCTACACTACCCCCCGTCAGATTGCCAGAGTTAAAATGTGATAGCGAGTGGTGATTTGCTCGGCGTTCCTACGTGGGAGATATTCACCCATCCCATGTTGGTTGCACTCGACGACCGCGAGGATTAAAGACCGCTGGAAAAGGCGCTAGCTTATGAACAGAAGCGGTACGAACAGACCCTCAAAGACCAATTGGGAGCACGTTGACGCGCTCACCGATGAAAAGGTTGACACCTCGGACATTCCACCATTGTCAGAGACCTTCTTTGCGCGGGCAACCTTGCGGTTGCCTCAGCAATTCACCATCATCACAGTGCAGATAGATTCGGATGTCTGGGCCTGGTTCGAAGCCTTGGGAGACGAGTGTGAGCGTCAACTCAACGCAGCACTCCGCATCTACGCCGAGGCACGCCAGGCGTATAGTGATAGCCCTCCCCGGTCATAGGTATCGTAGCCTTCTCCTATAGATGACACGTCACACAACGACGGCATCTCTCCATCTGCGCCGCCTTTTGCGTCCCCAGACCGTCGCCTTGCGGCGGCAACTTTCGCACAGCCGGTAGAAGCGCACGTCGTCCTCCTCCAGCACCAGCAGTGGCTTGAGCCGCTCGCGCAGCCGCTTCAAGTCATCGGGCCGCAGGACGCACTCGAACACGCTATACTGTACCCGCTCCCCATAGTCCTTCAGCAGCTTGCACATCTTGCCACGCCGCCGGTCGTCGGGTATGTCGTAGCTGATGGCCACAAAGTGTTGCTTCGCCCGCCCTGTCTCCTCACCCCAACCGGCAAACCGCTCTTCCAGCCGCTCTCCGGCCGTCTTCTTTCCACGCTTCCCCACCGTCCCCCTCTCTAATCTCCAATCTCCATTCTCCACTCGTCCGCTGCCTCGTTGGCCAGCGCGTCGGCCAGCCGGTTGCGCAACCGGGGCACATGCACAAACTCGACCGCGCCCAGCGCCGCCACCGCCTCTCTAGCCTGAGCGTGCAACCGGCGCAGGTGCGCGCTGCGCACCGCGAACAACCCTAGCATCTGGTTCACCACCACCTGGCTATCTGTTCGCACCTCCACCCGGAGTGGCCGGAGAGCGCGCACCATCTCCAGCCCGAGGAGCACTGCCTCGTACTCCGCCTCATTGCACGTCATCGCCTGAGGCAGCCTCTTGCTCCGCCAGGTCACCACCCGACCTTTCCTGTCTCGCACTACGGCGGCGAGGCCAGTCGCGTTGGGCCGGATCGCGCCGTCGGTGTAGAGGATCAGCCGCCTCCCGTTGTTGTCACCTCGTCTCGATCCCCATTGCTTTGCCATCACCCCTCTCACTGCCGATGGATTGTGTGTTACGTCTGACGCTTGCCCGCTGACGTTTCACGTTTGACATCTTGTGTTTCACGTTCCCATCCTGAACGCCTCGAACCGCCCCCTCTTCTCTAGCAGCACCTGGGCCAGTTGCCGGGCCTGCAACTCGAGGCAGCGGCGAAAGGAGGTGCGCTCGCCCGTAGGTGGATACAGCGCGCGCTTTTCCATCTGCTGCTCGTAGGTGCCAAAGTAGCGGGTTCGTGCGTCGTCGTTCAACAATACAGCCCCGTCCTTCTTCCGCGCTGATTGAAAGTCCCCAGGTGACACCTTTCCCTCTGCGATCCATCCCAGCACCAGCCCATCTACCAGCGGGCGGAATGGCTCCATCACGTCGAGTGTCAACGAAGGTCGGCCATAGTCCATGGCGTGGAAGAAACCCATAAAAGGATCCAGCCCCACCAATTGCACGGCAGCAGTAGCGTCTTTCAAGAGCAGCGTGTAGCCCAGGCTGAGGAGCGCGTTGACCGGATCCGTCGGCGGGTGGTAGATGCGCTTGGTGAAACCCCACTCGCCAGGGATCAAGCGCCTGAGAGCGGTAAAGTAGCGCGCGCCGGCCGCTCCCTCGTGGCCGCGCAGAACCTCCACCGTGGCAGCCTGCCGCGCCTTATTCCCGTCCCCCCGGATCTCGCGGGCAGACCCCTGCGCCCCCAGACGCTCCAGCAGGTGGGCCTGGTTCTCCAACTTGGCCACCACCAGTTCCCGCGCTATGGCTAACACCGCCTTCTCATCGTTCATCAAGCGTAGCTGCTGGTGGCGCAACTGGGCGAACTTGGAGCCGGTGGTCATCAACCGGCCGCGGAACTTGCCCCGGCTCGAAAGATAGACCACGTCCACATCCCGCTGCAAGAGCAACGTTACCACCGGGGTGGTAAGTTGGATATTCCCCATCACCACCACCTGATCAACGTGAATGATGGGCACGTCTTCCAACACTTGGTGATCCTTGGTAACCACCAACCGCTCTCCGACCCGCCGCAGCACGGCTCCCTGTTCGGTGAGATACAGTGCGCTCATTGCTTTCCTCCATTCGCTATTCGCCATTCGCCATTTGCTATTTGTCATTTGAACCGGCGCCCCAGGAAGCGGAAGCCCTGATCGAAAGAGACGACGTGACTCTTGGCTTGGTTAAGCCGCAGCCGCAAGTCGGCCAGTTCCCGCGCGGCCAGCTCGCCCGCCCGTTCTGCGGCGCCCCGCTCCGGGCAGCAGATCACGAAATCGTCAGCAAAGCGCACCAGGTTCTCTCCCGCGTCGGTCACTGCCCGGTCGAACTGGTGCAGGTAGACATTGGCTAACAAGGGCGAGAGCGCACCCCCCTGCAATGCTCCGTGTGGGCGAGGGGCCAACCATCGCAGGAGCAGCCAGGCGGAAGCCAGAGCTCCCACACCGACCAATCCAGCCGCGCCCCAGATCACGCGCCTGCGCCGCACCAGCCGATGCAAGCCGGGCAGCACCTTCTCCATCGTTGGCCGGGCTACGGTCAACCCGGCCAATAGTGCATCCGTTCCCAATTGCTTTGCCAACTCCCGCCGCTGCCAGCCGCCGTCTGGGACCAAATCTCTTATACTCTCACCTTCCTCGTCGGGCCAGCGGGAAAAAGGGGCAGACGATCTCAATCGCCCGGTCGCGCTGTTCAACAACCTCTCCCACGCGCCTGGCACGCGGTAGACCTCGGCATCGGTCTCCAACACACCGGCCTCCAGCCAGCCCTCAATGAGCTGGAGCACGCCCCGCTCGCGCACCGTCTCGGCCACGAAGCGCATCAACAGTTTGTGATCCAATGTGTCGAAACAGGCGATGACGTCAGCGTGCACGACCCAAGCGCAACCCGCCTGGCGGTAACACTGCACCCTATGAACAGCGTCCTCGACAGAGCGGCCGGTGCGGAAGCCATACGAACAATCCAGGAACTGCTCGTCGAAGAGCGGGTCCAGCACTTGATGGGCAGCCCGCTGGGCAACGCGGTCGCGCACGGCCAGCACCCCAATGGCGCGCTTTCCGCCGCCGGGCTTGCGCACCTCCACCCGACGGGGTGGCAGCGGGCGGTAGCGGCCTTCCAGCATCGAACGAGACAGTTCCGCCAGGTTCTCCTCCCACTGTTGCTCGAAAGCGGCCACCGATACCTCGTCCACGCCGCAGGAGTGAGGCCGGCGATTGACGGTGATGTTGCCACGTACTGCCCGCCAGGCGGCCACCAGGTTGGGTATTGCACAGATCTGTTTCATCAGGGGGCCAGGGGAATAGGTTTTGGTCATTTTGCACCTCCATCGAGTTAAATGTGAAACGGGATGCGTGAAACGTAAAACGTGATACGGTCACACGTGTGGCAGGAACGCGACTGCCAGGAAAGCCAGTGTGCCTGCCTGCCCGGCGCCGATCAGCCCGGCCGCCCAGCGTTTGGTGTCCGGGTTGTATCTCTCTGGGAGGTATTGCGACATTAGGACGCGCGATAGCCCATACAGCACCACGAACAGGTACACCAGCGCCACCTGCGGGATAGCGGGTCCTTGCCACACCGCCTGGACGTAGGGCAGCAAGCGCGGATACTGCCAGCAGGCCACCCCTAGAGACGCCGCGCACGCGCCCGCATCAGCGGCCTGCCGGCGCCACCCCTGGCGCAGGCCCACCAACCCACCCACCAATATCACTGCTCCGATCCACGTCACTCGCGACATTCTCCAACCCTCCAATCTCCAATATCTGATCCCTGATCCGAAATCCGCGCATCACCTGGATCGTGATCACCTGGCGCCGGTCGCCTGTCGAAAAGCAAGAGAGCGGCCGATCCGGCAGGAGGTCCGCCAAGAGAGAACTATCCACGTCGGGCAGGCCGACCAGCGCCAACCGGCGCAGGCGCGCCCGCTCTTCTCCACTCAACTCCGATTCGTCGCACGCCCACCAGGGTGTAGCCGCGTCAACCAGCGCTGCCAACCGGCGGCGCAACTCCGCTTCGCTGTACGTGTGGGCCAGTAACTCGTCCAACCGCACCTCGACCAGAAAGGCGAATTGCTCCTGGGCGTGCTCCGCCAGAATGTGGCCCAGTGTCTCGATCTCCCAGTCCTCGCGCATCCAGCGCGAGAGGGGACCATAAATCGCGAGCAACCTCGCCACCGTTGCCCCCCGGTCGCCCGTAACCCGCCCGTAAAAGTAATCGGCCAACTCGGGCGGCAACGTGGCTGCCTCGAGCCGCCGGGCCATCGCTTTCTCCTGGGCTGGGTCGGGACTCAGGCGACCGCGCAATTGCTCCAGCCTGGCACGCAATTGTGCGATGCCCTCTCTTTCCACCCCCGCTGCCTGTGCCAGTTGTGCGTAAAAGGCCGCCTGCCACTTGCGCTCGCCAGCCTCGGCCTGGAGCAGCCACTGGCTCTGGCGATAGGCCAGGTAGACGCCAGCGCGCTCCCCGATCTCGCGGTAGAGCAGCCACAGATGCAGCAGCCGCCAGGGATGGGTGAGCAATCCCCACAAGGTGCGCAGTCGGAGCGGCGGGAAGCGGCCGGTCAGATCATCGAGCACCTGCCCGGTTTCGTCCGCCGTCTCATCCAATTCTCGCACGCGGGCGCAACAGCGCTCGGCTTCCCGCTCCAGTCGGGCGGCGCGCGATTGAGCCGTTTCCTGCAGTTCCGTCAGGAACGATCCCGCCGCTCCCAGACCAGGCCCATCCAGCATCGCATCCACCTCGGCGACCAAAGCCTTTTGCGCTGCCACACTCGCTCTCTCAAGCCTTTCCTCTCCCCGCGCTATCAGGCTGTTCAACCGCTCCCACTCGGCTGCCACAGCTCTGTCTATCTCGTCCCGCAGCGTATGGATGAGGTTTGAGCCAGGTCTTGCCCACGTGTCGCCTCTCACCCGGAAGTGCACCAGGGCCTCCTCTGGCCAGGGGGACTTGGCCTGCCCGTACTGCTCCAGAAACGGCGTGGTCACTCCTCGGTTGCTGCCAGGCAATGCGAGCAGTTGCCTCAACACATCCCGTTGCCAGCGCTGAGATAGAGAGGCGATCAGCAATCCCAGAGGGAACTCCCAAGCTGTCAGCCCGAATGTGTCAAAGTGAGCGCCCACTTCGTTGGGCGGCTCCCGCTCCAGGGCAGCTTGTAGGGGGGTCAGGACGCGCAGCGTGAGCCAACAGGCCACCATATCGGCCTGCTCCGCACCGGTAGCGACCAGGAGTCCGTCCGCGTTCACCTGATCCAGCAGCCAGCAGCCCTCGTCGAAGAAAGATAAGAGATCGGGTTGTAACCGTTCACCCCATAGCTCCAAAGGGGTCTGTGACCCCGCTTTCGGCGTCGCGCATTGCCACGATTCGGCTGTTTCCTTCGCCTGAGCACACCCGGCGGGGTTGCAAACCCCGTCGGAGCAGGGGAGCATACCCTCCCGCAGGTTGCGATTGGCTACACTTGCAGGCTTGCATAGTTGCTGGGATAAGCTTGTCGAGGATCCAGATGGAGCCACATGCGGCGCGATGTATCGCCTGGAAGGTGTTCAGCACCAGCATACGGACTGCCTGGGGATCGTGGAGGATGCGGATGTTGACCGCCAGACCGTTCAGCATCCTGCGGTAACGAGCGATGGTGGTATCGCGCGCTTCCACGTTGCGCACCAGATAGTGCAACAGGAAACTCAGGAGCAGAATGGCAAGCGCTTGGAGCGAGGCCGTTACCAGCGCAGGGCTGAAAAGGAGATAGGCAGCCAGAGGAAGGCCACTGCCTGGGTAGCCTAACCCGATCAGCAAAAGATCAATCTCCCCCACGGTGAGCAAGAGCGCCGATGTGCTGCAATGTTCGCTAACGATCATCGCCGCCAGCAGGTACAGCACCCATAGAGAAGTGGTCTGATGGAAAAAGGCATAGCCAGCCAAGAGAAAGGTGAGGCTAAAGATACCAGCCTGGGCGCGCAAGAGTTGCGTGCGGGGGGCGTAATAGCGGTCCATCCATCGGGGTGGGAGAAGCAGCCGCCCGACCACGTAGGCGGCGTAGAGGAGAATACCACTCAAAGTGAGTGCCACCAGGAACGGGTTGGTGTATACTGTCTCAAGTATCAACAGCATGATCACCAGGGCTGCAATGATGATGCGGTAATAGCGAGCTGAATAGCGGGCAGCACGACTGGCGATGGCCCTGCCATAGTTTGCGGTCTGCATCCAACCGCTGACAGAGGATTGTTCCATAGGCACCTCCCTCTCCCAAGCCTCACGCACGGCGCTGACCTCTATTATACCAGAAAGAGTCACTGGATGGCATACGCCCTGGGCGGATTTGCAGGCTGATTTTGGCGTGACCCGACACGACCGGATCTGTGAGGTTGCGCCAGGGATAGCGCAGGCGATACCGTCTCATTGTGACCTCTGATTTGACAAATCAGTCCACAGAGTATACAATGATGATGGTCTAGGTGATCGGAGAGCTATGTTTCCACAAAATGCAATGATGAACGGATTACAGTATGTACAGGGAAGGTTCTTGCTCCACCCCCATATCTGGGGTCAAGAGTGCCAAGGTGGGGCCGAGACCCCCCATATCTGGGGGCTGCACAAAAGGCTCTCCCAAAACCTCTAATCCCCGCAAGGGGACGGAAACGAGGGAAGATATGGACGGAGATGTCTTTGATTTCCATCTCCCAAAACCTCTAATCCCCGCAAGGGGACGGAAACAAATAATCACGGCAACGCACATCTCGACCACGAACTCCTCCCAAAACCTCTAATCCCCGCAAGGGGACGGAAAATTGTGACACTTGTCACATACCCCCCAAGTGGCTAAAATAGGGGAGTGACCCCGAGCCATAAATAGGAGGAAAAACAAGTGTCAAGAGCAACCACGTTAGACCGTCTGGCGGTCAAGACGCCAGAATCCGCTTTCGTCCACGTATTGCAGGAAGAATTCAACTTTTCTCTGCGCGTATCCCGCGAATTGTTGAGCACAGCGAAAGAGATGTTGGTTGGAGGTGCACCATCGTCGGCGGTGCGGCTGATAGTGGCCAGCCTGAAAGCGCCATTTGGGCCGCCGCTGACGGAGATGGACAAGGTAGAGGTGACACTGACGGTGGATGCCGGGGCGGAAGACGCCAAGGTGAAAACGCAGCAGGGGATAGAGAGCCTGCGACAGGGACAAATTCTGCGATTGACGGAGGAAGCACTGGAGCAGGGCGGTGTGCTGACGCAGGAAGACCTGGCGCGGGCGTTGGGAGTGCACCGGCGGACGATAGTACGGGAAGTGAAAGCGCTGAAAGCAGAAGGTCACTTGATACAGACGCGAGGGGCCGTGAAAGGAGTTGGGCGCGGGCAGACGCACAAGGTCAGGATCATCGAGTTGTGGTTAGACCGGGAGGGGTACGACAAGATCGCGCGGTGGATGCGCCACTCGCCGCAGGCGATCAAGCGGTACGTGAACACGTTCTTGCGGATCGTGGTGCTGCACCGGCAGGAGACGCCGGTGGAAGAGATCGCGTTTCTGACCCAGGCATCGGCGCAGCTAGTGAAAGACTACCTGGAGGTGTATGAAGCGACGATGAAAGTGCCGCACCGCCGGGAAAAGCTGGAAGAAGAGTTGGCACGGGTAAGTGCTCGGCAGAAACCTTCCTTCGAGGAGGGAAAAAAGGGGCAGGAGCAGCAATGAGCCAGGTGAATCCGTATGCCAGCATCGAAAAACGGACGTTTGAGAGCGCGCTGATGCATTTGTTGGAGACGGAGTACGGACTGCTGGGTGGACGGCGCATCCTGCGGCTGCTGGTCGAGGACGTGATGGGGCTGATGGAGGAGTTCTACCCGCCCACGGAGCAAGTAGGCAGCGGCGACCTGGTTTGGACGTGCACGGCGGACGAGGGGAAGAAAGCAGAACCGGGGAAACGTACCGAGGAATACAAGACAGTGACGGTGAAATTGCCCTGCGTGACCCGGGCCGATCTGCGGTCCCGAACTGACGGAAAGACACCGCGAGGCAAGACCCGCGCGACGGCCAAGTCACGAGACAAGAGACGGCTGGTGCGGATGGTGAAGGCGGCCGAGGAACAAGGCGGCTTGCTGACCATCGCCGAGTTGAGTGTCATCCTGAACAGATCCTACGAGGTGACCCGGAATTACATACGGGAGTGGGAGGAAGAAACGGGCGAGTTGCTGCCTATGAAGGGCTACCGGATGGACCAGGGCAGCCGCCCGACGCACTGCAAGAGATCACCGATCCACAAACAGGGCGCGAGACGATCGAGGCCATCAAAGCCGTAATGACGTTTTCTAAAGACTGGCTCCCCTCAATACGCCAGCAAGCAGCCCCATCCACCTCTCCTCCAGAAACCAGTATAGACCAGGAAACATTCCTCAGGCAATTGCGCCAGCCCCCCCACCTCTCTCGGAGAAGCCACCCGGATTGCTCGCGCCATTACAGAGACAAACGTCAAGTAATCTATTGGACCCACTTCACCTGGTGGACGAAATTGACGAACTGGTGCAGCAACGGCTACAAGCCCAACCAGACCTGGCCGGGCGAAGTTCGTCTGGCCTCCGGCTTGGCCGGAGGTCTGCGCGTCTACGTAGACCAGCAGGTCTTTGACACGGTGGGCGACATCTCCGATCCCCAGATAAGAACGCTCATCCAGAATGCCATCCACGAGTGGGAAAGCCGCTAGCAGGCCGGAACACTATCCCATCTTTTTGCCAGCGCTACAAAACACTCGCCGGATCCACATCCACCCGCCAGCCCGGAGAGACCTGGATGGCGCGGAGGAACTCGGCCGGGTCGGCGTGGCGTAGGACGATCTGCCAGCGGTAGCGGCCCCGCAAACGAGCAAAGAAGGGAGGGGCAGGGCCGATCAGATCGGCCGGCGCCAGACCTCGCCGGGCCAACGCGCCGCGCAGAGCATCGGCCAGCGCCTGGGCCTCGGCCTGGGCGCGGTTGGGATTGGCATGCTCGTAGACCAGCTTTGCCAGGCGGCGGTAGGGCGGGTAGCCCTGCTCGCGGCGGAAGGCCAACTCGCGAGCGGCAAACCCGGCATAATCGTGGGCGGCGGCGGCGGCGATGGCGTGATGATCGGGGCGGTAGGTTTGAAGGATGACCCGCCCGCCCAACAAACCTCGCCCGGCCCGCCCGGCCACCTGAGCCAACAACTGGAACGCGCGCTCGCTGGAGCGAAAATCGGGCAGGTTGAGCGCGGGGTCGGCCGAGATGACGCCAACCACTGTCACCAGCGGCAGGTCAAGCCCCTTGGCGATCATCTGCGTGCCGACGAGGACATCGGCCTCGCCGTCCACAAATTGCTGGAGGATGTTGGCGTGGGCGGCGTGGGTGCGGGCGGTGTCGCGGTCCCATCGCACGAGGCGGGCGTTGGGCCAGTGCTCGCGCACGGTTGTCTCCACCCGTTCGGTGCCCAGGCCAAAGTAGCGGATGCGCTTGCTCCCGCATTGGAGGCAATGGTCGGGCTGAGGCTCGCGGTGGTTGCAGTGGTGGCAGACCAGGCTGGAGCGGGGGCCGTGATAAGTCAGCGGGGTGTCGCAGCGCGGGCAGCGCAGAACAGCGCCGCAATCCCGGCAGAGGACAAAAGTCGCGGTTCCCCGCCGGTTGAGGAAGAGAATGACCTGCTCGCCCCGGCCCAGAGCCTCGTCCATCGCCTGCTGGAGCGCGCGGCTAAAGATGGAACGATTGCCGGCGCGCAACTCGGCCCGCAAATCCACGATCTGCACCGGCGGCAGGGGTATGTAGCGGGCCTCAGAGGGGCCATCGTGCAGGTCTTGATAGCGGATGTGGGGGACGTGGTAGCGGGACTGGAGATCACGCAGGCGGCGGGTGTGGCCCATGATGCGGCGCGGCATCTCTAGCAGGTTGAACTCGCCCCGCTGGGCGCGATAGTACGATTCCAGACTGGGGGTGGCGGAGCCAAGAATGACCGTCGCGCCGGTCTGGCGGGCCAGTTCGAGCGCCGCCTCACGGGCGTGGTAGCGGGGGCGGGGGGACTCTTGCTTGTAACTGGAATCGTGCTCCTCGTCCAGGACGATCAACCCCAGCGGCGAAAGGGGCGAGAATAGGGCCGAGCGCGGGCCGACGACGATGTCCACCAACCCGGCGCGAGCGCGCCGCCAGGTATCGTACCGCTCGCCCTCGCTGAGCGCGCTGTGGAGGACGGCGACGCGACCGGGAAAGCGGGCCGCAAAGCGAGCCACCGTTTGAGGCGTGATAGAGATTTCGGGGACGAGGATGGCGGCGCGGCGACCTCGCGCCAGCGCCTCGGCGACGGCCCGCAAATAGATTTCGGTCTTGCCGGAGCCGGTCACCCCGTGGAGAAGCGAGGCTTGCGACTTGCAACTTGCGACTTGCAATTTTATGACGTTCCACACGGCGGCCTGGTCTGGCGTGAGGGGCGGCGGCTCTGTGGGGACAAAGACCTGACCAGCCAACGGGTCGCGCCAGACCTCCTCGGTCTCCAGGGCGATCAACCCGCGCTCGGCCAGTTTGTCCAGATGGTAGCGAGTGCAGCCCGTCTCGGCGCAGACCCGGCTGACGTCCACCGGCCCTGCTTCGACGCGCAGAAACCCGACGGTGGCCGGGTAGACCTCGCTGCGCAGGCCGGAGAGCGCCGCGTCCGCGTCGGCGGCAGAGATGAACCGGGCCGTGGTCGTCTGCTTGGGGCGGGCGCGGGGCGGGGCAAGAAAGGACTGGCAGGTGACGACACGCCGGCGCTCGAGTTGCTCAGCGGCTGCACGCCAGTCGGCGGTGCGCAGAGCCGCCCTAACTTGAGCGCCGCGCAACGGCCCACGACGGCGGAGCAGCGCCAGCAGTTCGGCCTGGGTTTTGGTGTTGGCGGTGTCGGCGGAGGCATCGGGATTGAGAGTGATCAAAACGTCGGTGTAGCCGGTCACACCCGGCGGGAGCATCAACTTTAGGCACTCGTGGAGCGGGGTCAGGTACTCGCGGCTCATCCAGCCGGCCAGTGCGATCTGGACCGGCGTGAGGACGGGGTCGGGGTCTACCAGCGATCCGACGGGGCGAGTCTTGGAGACAGGAGATTCGTCACTGAGGGCGATGACGACGCCGTAGAGCCGCTGGCGACCAAAGGGGACGGTGACCAGAGAGCCAACCGTCAGACGGCCTCGCAGTTCATCCGGCAGGTCGTAGGTAAAGGCCGGCCTATCCTCCGATGCCTCGGCTGGAGAAAAGAGGACCACCTCAGCAAAGCGACGATCTTCCATCATCTACCCGCTTGCATACTCGCTCACACCTCCTCGCCAAAGCGAGGGCTGTAGCGCAGGAACACACCGTATCCGACGGCGAGCACGATCAACGCAGTGGCGGCGGTGCGCAGCATAAAATCGAGGGCCATCGGCGCGCCTCGATAGAGCAGGTCCTGGTAGGAGGCGACGATGGAGGCCATCGGGTTCAACCAGCGGAGCCAGAGCTGCGCGTTGAACGTGATGCCAAAAAGCTCGGCTTCCTGCGGCACCTGCGTGATGGGGTAGAATATAGGAGTGACAAAGAACCAGGCCATCATCAGCACTCCTATGATTATTTGGGTGTCGCGGTAGAAGACGTTGAGGGTGGCAAGGAACAGACAAAAGCCTACGGTAAAGATCACCTGCACCAGGATGGGAATGGGCAGCAAAAGCACCCACCTGGTGATAGGAGCACCGGAGACGAGCGCCAGCCCAAAAAAGACGGGCAGCGCGATGACAAAGTTGACCAGGTTCGAGAGAACGATAGAGATGGGCAGAATCTCGCGGGGAAAGTACACTTTTTTGATCAGGTGAGCGTTGCCCACGATACTGGCCGTGGCCCCGCCCACAGAAGTGGAAAAAAAGTTCCAGGGCAATAGGGCACAGAGGACAAAGATGTGAAAATTGGGCTGGTCTGAACGGCCGGCCAGAAAATTAAAAACCATCGTATAGACCAACATCATCAACAGTGGATTGACCCACGACCAGGCGACGCCCAGGACAGAGTGGCGATAGCGCACCTTGAGATCACGCGCGACCAGGTTGCGGATCAACTCGCGATAGTTCCAAACTTCCCGTAGCCGGTGGATGATTTTCATAGAGTTGTTTCTCAGCAATTCTCATTATGGGGTTTGTAGTGACAACTCATCGCGTGAGAACTCGGTCTTTCGTCCATCGCACGGGCATAAAGTGCCCGTGCTACGGAGCAGCGCCCGATAAATCGGGCTTCTCGCCGCTGTAAACTTGGGAAATCGTCGCCCAAGGGTGATTTATCACCCGCTGCTCCGTAGCCCGACGACTTTATCGTCGGGCGGCTGCGGCAATTCGAGCATCATCTCAAAGTTCATCAGTCGTTTTTGCTGTGTAACCAGCGACTAAAGCCACCGCTACGACCTACGCCACGCGATGCCGCCAAAATGAGAATTGCTGGTTGTTTCTCCTACTTCATGGTTTGGGGTTCGGGCTCCAAGACGGAGCGATAGACGGTCATCAAATGCCGTCCGGCGCGGTCCCAGGAAAAGTGACGAGCGGCCCGCGCCCGCAGCTTGCGGCCCAGTTCAGCGCGCTGTTGCGGGTCGTCCAGAAAGCTGGCGATACCGTCGGCCAGTGCGACCGGGTCGCCGGAGCGGCCGGCATACACACCGAGAGAGCCCAGGTACTCGCGGTTCTGTGGCGCGTCAAAGGCCACAGTGGGCAGTTCCATCGCCATGTACTCGAGTATTTTGCCGCAGCCCTCGGTAGCGGAGAGCTTGGGCGCTACGGCGATATCGCCCAGCGCCAGGTGGGCCGGTGTATCCTATGTCGTTGGGTGGCCGCACATGCATTGGGAAAAGTCAGTCACAACCAGGGAGGATAGTAATGAAAGCAAAACGAAGAATACCTATCACGGTCATATTTCTGCTCTTGGTTGCTCTTTTGATTGGCAGTTGTACTCGCCAAAGAAACTCGTCCCAACAGGGTCATTTGGCGTGGGAAAAACTGACCGATCAGATATCCGGGAAAAGTGACTACAGTTACGAGGATGTACCAAGACTAAAGGTGATTACCAACCCCAGTGATGCACAGTCCCTGAGTGGACAGGTATATCCAGAAGTGCTGGAACAAGTACAAACAGTCGACTTTTCCACATTTTTCGCCATAGCCGTTTTTCAGGGCCAACAAGACACGACTGGCTACTCCATCGAAGTGGCCGACATTGAGTACAAAAAGGGAGTCGTCTCCGTCCATGCTAACTTCTACGAACCATCTCCAGGAGACGTCGTAGGTGAAACACTCACCTCGCCTTACTATATCCTCACAGTTCGGAAAACCGAAGACCTCAAAGGATCCCTTACCTTTGTCCTAATCGCCAACGGTGAAGAGGTCACTCGACAAACACATGTCATTCCTTAAAATGAAGGAGCGCATCATGTTCAAAAAGATTCGCGCAGACAACATAATCGTCGGTGGGGCATTGGTGATCGTTTTGATATGCCTGGGCATTGCCACCCTCCCGTCACAATTGCAGGCTTTCCAATCACCCTTGCCCACGCCGGAATCGCAGATTTCACAGCCGCTATATTTCCAATCGCCTCTGCCTACTCCAGCGCTTACACCATTCCCAACCATTCCACCCAACCTCCCCAACTCTGAGCGTGCTTTGCTGTTCATCGCCCAACGTAAGCAGGTACCCCGAGATCGGCTACTGTTGGCAGATGCTTTCATAATCAGGTTCCCTTTGACACATCAGTCCCTCTGGCAGGGCCTGGTACTGGATGGCCAAGACGGTAACCCTGTGCTCTACGAGGTACTTATCGATGGGGACACGAAGGAGATCTTGACCGAAGGGGCAACCGCTCCAGAGGCCTACTGGGAAACTGAGGAAATGGCCTTCCGCGAGCATTATGCCGAGCGGATCTTATCTCTGGCAGCCCGACAAGAGGGGGTACCGGTAAGTAATCTAGATGTCGCAGCAGGCATCCTGGAATACTATGCCCTCACCGGGCAGATTGTGTGGCGGAGTAAGATACAAGATAGTGTGAGGGGAGACATCTACGAGGTGGCCCTAAATGCACAGGGTCAATCGGTGAACATTGAGGCGTTAGAAGCAGCCGAAAACGCAGCCCGACGGTCACGGTACGGCAAGATGGAACTTCCGTTGTACTACTATCTGCGCACGCGACCGCCGCAAGAGAAAAGCCGGGTGTTGCTGTGGGTAGGTGGTGTAGATTACGAATGGGTCAACGAGGAATTGGCCCGACGCTACCCTCAAGTCCAAGCCTACCGCTTCGCCAGCGGTCAGCCCGTAGATGAGCGCGGTCATCCCATACCGGTTGAACGTGAGCTCTTTGACAGAATCCGGCAGGACTACAACGATCTCCTTGATCAAGTTCACCTACAGGCAGCAGAGCCGGTGGTGGCTTTTCTGCGGGCGAGGGGTTACGAGGCCGAGGCTCTGAGCGCTTTCCCAGGCATAGAAGTCGAGTTGCCCGCCAGAGCGATCCTGGAGTTGAACCGGGCTCCGCTGGAGAACCTTGTGGCTATTTACCACGGAGGGAGAAGCGAAGTCGTACCGGAGTTGGACTCGGTAGGGGGAACAATCCGGGCATCCGCAGCCTGGAATAGCGGCTATACCGGTCAGGGTGTGCGTATTGGCATGATTGATGAAGGTGTCGTGAATCCCAATGTCGCCCATCGGGCGCTTCAGGGAAAAGTAGTAGCTGCCAATAGTAACGATCCCACAAATTGGCATGCGGCTCTTGTGGCAGGGGTAATGGTCGGCGATCATCCGAACTTTCCCCAGTATCGGGGCATTGCTTACGGGAGCGACGAGCTGGTAAGCGCCGGAGGAGGAGGGCCAGGCTCGATCAATTTCCTGGTTGACCGAGATGCTTTCGTGATCAACGCCAGTATCTCTACCACATCCACGCGGGTGATGCAGTGGGAAGACCGTGTGTTTGATTACCTGGTACGTCTGCGCGATCCCACGATCGCCGTGGCCGCCGGGGCCGGGGGCGGCAACGTGAAAAGCCCGGGCAAGGCCTACAACGTGATCACGGTAGGGGCTTTTGATGACCACGATGATGCCGGTTGGCATAATGACACAATGTGGGCTGGCTCTGCTCGCATAGACCCCTACATTGACGGTCAGACCACCTCTGGTGACCGAGAAAAACCAGAGGTCGTAGCTGTAGGCGTGAACGTCACGACGATTGATATTAACCGGGGTGATGACGGTTTTTGGCCTCAAACCGGTACCAGTGTAGCCACCCCTCAGGTATCTGCACTGGCAGCCCTGTTGATCCAACGTTATTGGTTCATACGCACCAACCCCGAGGCGGTGAAGGCTATCATTATGGCTTCGGCTATACACAACGTAGAGGGAGATGCTCGCTTGAGTGAAGCAGATGGAGCCGGCGCTATTGATGTGGCTTCTGCGCTTGCCGTTTTTCACAGCGGGGGCTGGGGCTATAAGATCATCCACGACATCACCAATCCCAGTGATCCCAGCAACCCCTTCAATGGTTCCGGTACCTTCTACGATTTCAGGGGCTCCGACTTTGTGGTTGGAAGCACACATGCCTACGGAGGCGAGCGCATACGGGCAGTGATTTGTTGGGATTCTAACCCGGCAAGTGACTACTCTAGCGATCCCTTGTCCACAGACCTTGATCTTCTGATAATCTCCAAGTTGGGACACGGTGGCTTATTCGGTGAGTTGGCATAACAACTAAGATCGTAGACTTTGTTGCTCCGGAAACTGGCGAATACAGAATGCGCGTGAAGTACTATGCACGTACCCCTGCCGAGGGATTAGATCTGGGCTTGGGGCTGGCGTGGCTTCGTGTTCATCGCGTCTACCTGCCTTTGGTGTTGAAGAACTATTAGCGGCCACCCAACCCTGGCTTGCACCCGACGCCGCTTACGCGGCTGGTCAGCGGCGGCCATACACGCTTTGTAGTTGGTCTTGTAGCGGAGGCTTAAGACCGCAGTCGCGGCGCGGGTGAAGCCCCGGCCGTTGAACGAATCGCCCGCGCGGCGGGACGGGTCGGCGGGGTGGGATACACGCCGCTGCGGGGGTGTGGGCAGGTGAATCCTATGTCGTTGAACGAATCGCCCGCGCGGCGGGACGGGTCGGCGGGGTGGG
>Ga0209614_1001171_pt1 | contig 20397 bp, 19 predicted proteins | sample BlaSprsedimmetaG_FD_185484 | JGI IMG/M metagenome (GOLD analysis project Ga0209614, IMG submission 185484) | Hot spring sediment bacterial and archeal communities from California, USA to study Microbial Dark Matter (Phase II) - Blank Spring... ... | reverse complement strand
ATGGATGGGCGGGGCATCCGGTTCGAGGGCCGCGCGGGGGTCGGTGATGACGGGCATGTCCTCATACTCGACGTGGAGGGCGTCGCGGCCCTGGTTGGCGGCTCGCTCCGTCTCGGCCACGACCAGCGCCACCTGGTCGCCGACGAAGCGCACCACGTCGGCGCCGGGCTTGGAGGAGCCAGGGCCGCACAGCACCGGCTGGTCGGGCGTCTGCAGGCCGTACTCGTTGACCGGCACATCAGCGGCGGTAAAGACGGCGACGACGCCGGGCACCGCTTCGGCCGGGACGGTATCTATGCGGAGGACGCGGGCGTGGGGCCGACCGGCAAAGAGAATTTTAGCGTGCAGCATACCCGGCATGCTGAAATCGGCCGGGTACTTGGCCTCGCCGGTGACCTTGGCATGGGCGTCCACGCGGGGGCTGGACGTGCCGATGGGTTGTTTGCTCATATCACCTTACCTCTGTTGAATCCGATCAACAAATTGCGCCACAAGCCTTGACGACCTGGGGCTGACGAAGCAGCCTCACCGGGCACACTCCAGCTCGAGAATGCGGCGCAGGATGGCGACGGTGGCGGCGTAGGTGGGATCCATCCCAAAGTAGGAAAGGTGCTGGGTGCCCAGGTTCTGCCCCTTGCTGAACGGTGTGTCCGAAGCATAATGGATGATGCCAATGTCGAAAGGGATGGGGTAGAGGTTGACGACTTCGTCTGTGGGATAGCGGCGCGGTCTCATAGCCTCGTATATCGCCGAAAGATACGGCCCGGCTTCCATCTCGATGTCGGTGTATCCCTCCCGGTAAAAGACGTCCATGTAGCGCCGATTCTGCAGGAACGTGCCGAACACGCTGATCGCCTTTTGATTATCGAGTCCCATGCCATAGACCAGGTGTGGGCTGACGTGGGTGGCGGTGAAGCAGTTGTTAAAGAGATAGGTGTTGCGCGAGTGCTCGTCGTGGATCACGTTGGGGATCATGACGTCGCCGATGCGCCCGTTGAGGGTGGCCGCCTTGCCCAGGATGTAGACCCCCCGAAAGGCGTCCACACTGGCGGCGATCTGCGAGAGGATGTGATAGGCGCCCATACCCAGGGGATAATCAATGTTGAGGATAATGGCTTCGCTCTGGGCGATGCGCTCGACGGCGGGAAAATGGAGCCGCGGGTCCAGCCATTCGGGTCGCAGAGAGCGCAGCTCGATCACTTGGGCGGATACGTCAAAGACGTGCCGGCTGTCCACGTGGCGGATGCCGCACACGGCTTCTTCCTCCTCTCGTTCTTGCCACGCCGTTCGACCATGGGGTGTAGCGAGGTACTTTTTGAGCACGTAATACAGGAAATTCTCGCGGCTGCTGGGGACGTGACGGGCCTGGATATCGGCGTACTCGGACTGGAGGGACAGGTCTCCTCCCTCCTGCAAGAAATGGATCAATTCTTCCTCCCGCCGCAGCGCAAAACCAGAGAGCATATTGACCACGCTGTGCGTGTTGCTAGAGACGAAATAGATCGGCCGCTCGTCCAGGGCCGGGGAGGCGCTGTTCTCGATGTTCTCCCACCACCGTTGGGTCGCTTTGCGGTACTCGACCTGGGAGCCGGCCAGCAGGCAGACCGCCATCCGTTTGCGCTGTTCCCCCATCTGGAGGATCAGGGCCGAAAAGCAATCTCCCCAAATCGCCTCCAACTGGCGCAGCTCGTCGGCCGATATGCCCAGCGCTTCGCACAATCGGACGCGCAGATCGGCCTGGCTGGCATCGAGGGGCTGCTCCTTGGCGACGCAGGTCTCCAACTCGGCCAGCAGCCGCGAACCGCGCAAGCGGCGGTGCACCTTGTTCCACTCGATCTGGAAGGCGGTCAGGAGGGGCATCAGGTCGTCTATGTCCGAGATGCTGGCGACGTAGGCCGCCAGGGTCTCTTGCCCATCGAAAAAGGAGCGCCGTCGCCGCGCTGCCGCCGTCACCGGCTGCCAACGCTCGACGTCCGCATACCCGCCCCGGGCAAAGACCCGCTCCGACTGTCCCATCACGACCAGGCGCACGTCCCGGATGCAGGGCGGCAGCCGCAGCGAACAGTAGACCATGGTGGGCACGTCCAGTGTCTCTGCGCGGGCCTGCGCGTGGAGCAGCGAGTCCACCCCCAGGTGAGTTTCCACCAGAGTTTGAATCTGCACCTCGTCGGTGGTGCGCAGCAGCGAGTAATAGGTGCGCATATAGAGCTGGATTTCTTCGCTGCCAGTGGTGGGGACGGTGCGCTCCATCAGTGCCCTTTCTGCCTCTCGGCTGCCCTCTCGGCCGCCTTTTCGATGGCCTGCACGATCTTGTAATACCCGGTGCAGCGGCACAGATTGCCGGTCAGCCCGGCCACGATCTGCTCGTGGCTGGGGTGGGGGATTTCTTCCAGCAGGCTGGCTCCTGCCATCACGAAACCGGGGGTGCAGAACCCGCACTGGACGGCCCCTTCTTCGATGAACGCCTGCTGCACGGGATGGAGTCCCTCTCCCACGTCTGGCGTCAGCCCCTCGACGGTGACGATCTGGGTGCCGTGAGCGCGGGGCGCTGGCACCAGGCAGGCCAGCACTGCGATGCCGTCCATCCAGACCGTGCAAGCTCCGCATTCGCCCTCCCCGCATCCCTCCTTGACGCCGGTCAGGCCCAGGTCCTCGCGCAGCATCGCCAGCAGCGTCTTGCCGCCCGCGCCCTGCACCACGACGTTCTGCCCGTTGACGGTGCACTCGATAGGCTCCGGCCCATCATCCCGATGGCGGATGGTCTTGCCAGCCACGCGAGGGAAGCGGCCCTGAGTCCGCCCCCATAACATCGGCGCGGTGGAAGAGAACGCGTCCTGCTCGCGGCCTTCACTCAGAGCGGTGAGGGCGCGACGCACCAACACCCCCACAATCTCGCGGCGATAGTCGGCCCCAGAGCGAATGTCGTTAATAGGAGCGGCGGCCTGGGCAGCCAACTCGGCCGCTCGACCGATGCGCTCCGGGGTCAGCGGCGCTCCCACCAGCGCGTCCTCCGCCTCGGGCGCGCGCACGATGGTCGGCGCGACGCTGCCCAGTGTGATGCAGGCCTGGGCGATCGTATCGGAGTGAGAGTCCTCAAAGGTGAGCACGACGGCGGCGTTGACGACGGCGATGGCGTGGGTGCGCCGCAGTGCCAGCTTGGCAAAAGTACCTCGTTGGTGAGGGGCCAGAGACGGGAACGTGATGTCTACCACCATCTCGTCGGGGGCCAGGCCGGTCTGCCGGACGCCGCGGTAGAAATCGGGGCAGGAGAGGGTGCGCTCGCCGCGCACACTGCGCAGCTTGAGCTGGGCCCCCAGTGCCCACAGGGCCGTGATGGTGTCGTTGGCGGGAGAGGCGGTAATCAGATTGCCCGCGATGGTACCCCGGTTGCGCAGTTGAGGCGTACCGACCGACTGGCAGGCCAGAGCCAGGGGAAACCCCCGCTCGACCAGCAGATCTGACGCCGCGGCCTGATTGTGCGTCATCGTCGGCCCGATGTGGACGACGTCGTCCTCGCTCAACCGGGCCTGGTCCAGCCGTCCGATGCGGGTCACGTCAATCAGCACGCGCGCCCGCCGGACGCCGCGCTGCAGCTCGATCAGCAAGTCGGTGCCGCCGGCGACGATGCGCGCCTCCGGGCCATGCTCGGCCAGCAGGCGCAGGGCCTCCTCGATAGAGGTGGGGGTGTAATACGTTTGCCACATAGTCCGAGTGCTCCTCTTATTACTTGGACACACCACCATCAAGATAGAAAATATCGGCTAATGTCCAAACGCCGTGTCGAGTATACCCTCTTTTGTGGGGTTAGGCAACTGGAAAGCGCCCACAAACACATACGACCAGGCCGCTGCACAGCGGCCTGGCCTTGATACATCTGAACGGTTCATCACTATACTGGTTTGGGCACAGAGGGTCGCTGAGAAAACAGAGATTTACAGACAAGGCGACAAAAAGACTTTTTCTCTGTGCTCTCTGAAATCCTCTGAGAATCTCTGTGTAACTGCCTACCCCAGTCGGCAAAATTCCCGCTTACAAGCCCTCCAGCAGCCCCGTCATCTGGTTGAACGCCTCGATCCGCTCGTCAATCTCCTCGACTTGGGCGTGGATGTCGGTCCAATAGTCGTCGTCGTACCATTGGGCCTGAATCTCCTGGTAGGTCTTGCCCTGCTGCTCGACCCAGGTAAAGTATTTCAAGTTGTGGATGCGCTTGCGATCCCAGTACCCCAACTCTTCCACGTAATCCAGCGTGCAGCCCAAGAGATGACGGTGGTAATCGGCGGCGGCGTCCGCCTCGGTGTACTCGCCGTGCTCCTCGTGCAGTTCGCGCAGCCGGCTCTGGTACAACTCCATCGAATCGGTCCACACGGTTAGCACCACATCCCGCTCCCCCATCTCGTACCACTTGGCGAGCTTGATGGAGGAGAGCACGTTGGCGACAGAAGAGATGCCCAGCAAGTCGAGCTGGCCGACCAACGATTCCGACACACCCTGCCGGACTAGATAGGCCCGCCCGGCCGGCTCGTTGAACAGCCGCACCAAGCTCATGCAGGCCTCGTCGTCAATCGCCATCACCAGATCGGTGTTCTTGAGGTTGTGGATCCAGGGGACGTGCTTGTCGCCGATCCCCTCGATGCGGTGCCCGCCGAACCCGTTCAGCATCAGCGTGGGACATTGGAGCGCCTCGCTGGCCGCCACTTTGCTGGTGGGAAAGAGCTTTTTCATATAATCGCCGCAGCCGATGGTGCCGGCCGAGCCGGTGGTCAGCGCTACTCCCCGGTAGGCGTCGTGCGGCCCCAACTCGCGCTGCAGGACCTCCTCCATGGCGTGGCCGGTGACATCGTAATGCCACAGGTGGTTGCCGAACTCGTCGAACTGGTTAAAGATGACGACGTCCTCGCGGGTCTGGCGCAGTTCCCAGCACTTGTCGAAAATCTCTTTGACGTTGCTCTCGCAGCCGGGCGTGGCGATCACCTCGCCGGCGACGTTCGACAGCCACTCGAAGCGCTCGCGGCTCATCTCTTCTGGCAGGATGGCGATCGACTCACAGGCCAACAGCGCCGCGTCGTAGGCCCCGCCCCGGCAGTAATTGCCCGTGGAGGGCCAGACTGCCTTCTGGTAGGTGGGGTCGAACTGCCCCGTGACCAGGCGGGGCGCCAGGCAGCCAAAGGTCGCGCCGACCTTGTGCGCGCCGGTGGGAAACCACTTGCCCACCAGGCAGATGATGCGCGCATCCACGCCGGTGAGGGTGGACGGCAGCTCGATGTAGTTGACGCCCCCAAAGCCGCCGCCGTGAGCCACCGGCTTGTTCTTCCACGTGATGCGGAACAGGTTGAGCGAGTTGACGTCCCACAGCCCAACCCCCTTGAGGCGGGCCTTGATCTCGTCCGGGATCAGGGCCGGGTCTTTCATCTGTGCGAACGTCGGAATGATAATGTCCCGCTCGCGCGCCCGCTGCACCGTCCGCTCCAATTGCTCTTGGTGAATCGTTAGATCAATCATGTCCGTCTATCTCCTTCATTCTATGCGTGATTTGATATACCAGTCCACAGCCGATGGTCGCGCCTATGGCAGTTCCGGCGGTGTTGAGCAGCCAATCGTCGAGCGCCGACACGCGGCTGGGCAGCGCCGCCTGCGCCAGCTCGATGACCAGGCTCAGGGCCGCCCCCAACAGCGTCGCCCCCAGCGCGCGCCGCCGGAGCGATCCCTGCAAGGCGAGCGCCAGCGTCGCGCCCAACGGCACGAACACGACGACGTTGCCCGTCAGGCCGATCAGCAGGCGGTGCGAGATGCCCCGCGCGGCGGCCCGGTCTGTCAGCGGGGACAGGTCGGCGGCCACGCTCGGATTCGGCCGCAGCGTCATCCACAGCAGCCAGGCCGCTACCCCGCCGGCCGCCAGCCACCAGAGCCAGGGCCACCGGCGCATCAACCCGACCACGCCAGCGCCGTCATCGCCCGAAAGACGCGGTAGACCGTCGGCATATCGTCGCCCGTCCACTCGACGGTGCGGCCGTCCACGCGCCGGCTGCCGGGCGTCAGTTCCGCCATATCGGCGTGCAGTGCGTTCTGGAAACGGACGCCCACCGTGATGGGCGTCGGCAGGACAAAGGGCGGGACGCTCATCTGGACCGCCCGCTCGGCGGCTTGACGGATGCGAGCGTGGGCCTTGTCTGGGTGCAGACAGCGGGCCGCCGTGCGCACGATCCCCTCCTTGACTGCCACCGTCTCGACCTCGCCCAACAGTCTCTGCGCCTCCTCGGTCGCGGCCCGATCCCCGGTGACGAGCACGACCGGCGCGCCAAAAGAGCCGGCCAGGACGGCGCTCAACCCCATCTCCCCGACCACTTGCCCGTTCAAGCGCAGCTCGTGTACGGTGCGGCTGCTCCAGGTGTGAGAGAGGACGGCCGCCCCGGTCCCTTCGGCCGCGTGATACCCCATCAAAAAGACAGCGTCCACGTCCGCCTCCATCCCCTGCATCATGCCCAGGGGCTTGGGGCTGCCCGAGATCAGGTCCGCCGCCGGGTGCAGCTCCTCGATCAGGAGGTTTGTCATCCCCCCGTGGCTGTCGTTGACGACGATCTGCTCCGCGCCGCCGGCCAGTGCCCCCTCGATCGCGGCGTTCACCTCGGCCGTCATCAGCTTGCGAAAGCGGTCGTACTCTTTGTGATTCGACGAGACGTGGTCCCAGTTGACCACGCCAGAGATGCCCTCCATATCCGCAGAAATTAAAATGTTCATCCCCGTTCTCCTTTTCAGCCTGATTGACTCTGTTGATCACGGCCTACCAACGCGCGGACGCTCGCCCAGGTGACCGCTCGGTCTGCGGCGCGCGCGGCGATGACCGAGCGGGCCAGCTCGTAGATGTGACGCCCCTCCGCGCTCAACGATGCCGCCTGCTCCTCCAGCCGATGGAACCCGACCAGGTAACAGCGGCTCTCGGCAAAGGCCCAGCGCACCAGAGCGGCGATCACGTCCGCCTCGGCCAGGCGGCGCTCGACGACTTGGCCTTCCGAGCCACTACGTCTCAACTGCTCTGAACAGTCAGCGCCTGCCGCACCGCGTCCAACGTCGGCGCGACCACCGGCGGGGAGGCCTGAACCGCCTTCATCGCGCTGGCGACATCTTTCAGGCCGGACCCGGTAGCGAGCACGACGATGTGTTCGTCAGGCTGAACCAGTCCTTGCGCCGCGGCTTCGACCAATCCGGCGTAAGCAGCGGCGGCGGCCGGTTCGGCGAAGACGCCGCACCCCTGGGCCAGGGCGGGGATGGCAGCCAGGATCGCATCATCGCTCACGCGGAGGTAGACCCCGCCGGTCTCGCGCACCGCCCGCAGGGCCTTGATCCGGTCGCGGGGCAGGCCGGCGACGATAGAATCCGCCACCGAGTGCGCCTCCACCGGCGCCATCTCCCAGCCCTCGATGCCACGCTCCCAGGCGTCCACCAGCGGGGACGAGCCGGCCGCTTGTACGCCGATGATGCGCGGCATTCGTTCGATCCAACCGAGCGCCGCCAGATCGCGCAGCCCCTTGTGAATCCCGCCGATGATGCAGCCGTCGCCGACCGGGACGACGATCACGTCGGGCGCCTGCCATTTCAACTGTTCGCAGACCTCATAGGCGGCCGTCTTTTTTCCCTCGGACATGTAGGGGTTGTAGGCCGTGTTCCGGTTGTACCAGCCGAACGCGGGCGCGGCTTCCAGGCATAACTCGAAGGCGTCGTCGTAACTGCCATCCACCAGCAGCACCGTCGCGCCGTAGGCCAAGAGCTGGGCCACCTTGGCCTGGGGCGCGGTGCGCGGCACAAAGATGACGTTCGGTTGAGCGACGGCGGCGCACAGGCCGGCCAGGGCAGCGGCCGCGTTGCCGGTGCTGGCGGTGGTGACGATCTCGTAGCCCAGTTCGCGGGTCTTGACTACGGCGATGGCCGAGGCGCGGTCCTTGAAGGAAGCCGTCGGCTGGCGGCTGTCGTCCTTGATCCACAGGTGCGTCAAGCCGAGTTCGGCGGCCAGGCGCGGGGCCGGGTAGAGCGGCGTCCAGCCGACGCTGCCCAGAACGGCGCCATCCGCCAGCCGCCGCGCCTGTTCGGCGTCCACCGGCAGCAGGGACAGGTAGCGCCACATGGAGCGGTTCGCGTCGCCCGCGAGTTGGCCGGGCGAGAGCTGCGCGGCGATGCGGTCATAGTCGTAGATGACGTCCAGGATGCCGTCGTCGCCGTGCTTGGGGCAGACGTATTCGACGTCGCCGATGGCGTATTCCGCGCCGCAAATCGTGCATCGAAGCCCGAGAACGTGATCCATAAACACCTCCTGATGGTCAAGCGACCGGCGCTCTTCCAAGCGCCGGTCGCTTGACGCTTACAAGTCACGGCAGGATGCGCGTGCCGGTTTCGCCCCGCAGCGCGCGGGCAATGTTCTCCGGGTTGGTGATGAGGGCTTCCTTTCCGCCGTTTTCCAGGAACCAGATGATGGCCTGAATCTTGGGCAGCATGCTTCCCTTGGCAAAGTGCCCCTCGGCCATGTACTGCTTCGCCTCGGCGACGGTCATCACATCCACCGTCCGCTGGTCGGGTTTGTTGGAGTTGAGATAGACCTTTTCCACAGCGGTCGAGATCAGGAACAGATCGGCGCCGATGGATTGAGCCAGCAAGGAGGAGGCATAATCCTTGTCAATCACCGCCGCGACGCCTTCCAGATTGCCGGCGTCGTTGCGCACCACCGGGATACCGCCGCCGCCCACGGTGATGGTGACGATGCCCGCGTCCAGCAGTTGTTTGACGGCGTCCAACTCGACGATCTCCTCCGGGAGCGGCGAGGCGACGACCCGCCGCCAGCCGCGGCCGGCGTCCTCGACGACGCTCCAGCCCTCTCGGGCGGCCCGTTCTTGCGCCTCCGCCTCCTCCATGAACCCGCCAATCGGTTTGGAGGGGTTCTGGAAAGCCGGGTCGTCCCGTCCCACCCGCACTTGGGTGACGACGGTGGCCGCGCTTTTCTCCATCCCCCGGCGCCGAAACTCGTTGTACAGATTCTGCTGCAAGTGATAGCCAATCGCTCCCTGAGTGTCAGCGCCGCAGGAATCGAGCGGTACCTCGTGCATGCCGGCTGTCTTGTGGGCGATCTCGGAGCGGCGCAGGATGAAGCCGACCTGCGGGCCGTTGCCGTGCCCAATGGCGACGTCCCATCCTTGCTCGATCATATCGGCAATATGCCGGCAGGTCTCTCGGGCGGCTTCGTACTGATCTTGTACAGTTTGATGCTGTTTGTCTTTGATCAGCGAGTTGCCGCCGATGGCAACAACAGCGAGTTTACGATTTGTCATTGAATTGTCCCTTTTTTCTACGCTTACCACATCGTCAGCGCCATGACACCCTTCTGGGCGTGCAGGCGGTTCTCGGCCTGGTCGAACACCACCGAGTTGGGGCCGTCCATCACCCCGCTGGTGACTTCGACGTCCCGGTCGGCCGGCAGGGGGTGCATGTAGATGGCGTCCTCTTTGGCCAGCGCCATGCGCCGCTCATCGGTGATCCAGTCCTGGTATTGATCTTGCAGCCGTTTGCCCTCTTCGGCGTCGGTAGTGGTCATCATCGGCCCCCAAGACTTGGCGTAGACGATGTCGGCGTCCCGGAACGCTTCGTCCATGTCGTGGACGATCTCGAAGCCGGCGCCATATTTGCGGGCCAGCGCTTTCGCCTCCTCGACGGTGTCCGGCAGCAGGCCGAACTCTTTCGGATACGCCAGTGTGACGTCCAGCCCGAAGCGGGGCAGCTGGAGGATCAGCGACTGGGGCACCGAGAGCGGCTTGAGGTAGGAGGACGCATACGCCCAGGAGACGACCATCTTTTTCCGGCGCAGGTCGCGGCCTTTCTTTTCGATGATGGTCATCAGGTCGGCCAGACACTGGAAGGGATGGTAGAGATCACACTGCATATTGAGCACCGGCGAGCGGGAGGCCTCGGCGACCCAGTTGAGGTACTGATTGCCGATGCCCCAGTCGCAGTGGCGAATGGCGATGCCGTCGAAGTAGCGGCCCAGGATGTCGCCGATCTCTTTTTCGGTGTCGCCGTGGGCGATCTGGGTGGATTTACTTTCGATGAAGGCGGCGTGGCCGCCCAACTGGGCCATGCCGGCCTCGAACGAGCAGCGGGTGCGGGTGCTGCTGAAGAAGAACAGCATCCCCAACACCCGGTCCCGCAAATAGGCGTGGGGCTCGCCCAGCGCGCGTTTGCGCTTCAGGTCCCACGCCACGTCCAAAACGGTTTCGACCTCTTCCTTGGAAAAGTCCAGGTCGCAAATCAGATCTCGGCCCCGTAAGTTGGTCTGCATCTCGCTTACTCCATCGCTCCCAATACCAGCGCCAACAGCGCCATGCGCATCACGACGCCGTTGAAGGCCTCCTGCCAGTAACGGGACCACTTGGTGATGTCCACGTCGGGCGGGATCTCGTCCATGCGCGGCAGCGAGTGGAGCAGGATGGCGTCCGACTTGGCCTTGTGGAACAGCAGATCGCGGGTGATCTTGTAGTTGGCGGGGGTCAGGCCGACGTCCCCGCTGCGTTCGTCGCGGGACTTGGTGTAGTCAGGCTGCACCACCGGCTCCACCAGGATCACGTCGGCGTCGGCGATGGCCTCTTCCACGTGGTCGGCGACTTTGAAGTCGAGGCTGTACTGCTTCAGTTCCGCCTTGAACTCGTCGGTGAGGGACATCTCCGGCGGCGAGACGAAGGTGACGGGACAGTCGAACTGGGTCAGCGCGTAACCGAGCGAATGCATCGTGCGCATCCGCATGTCGCCCACGGCCAGCCACTTGAGGCCGTCAATGTGGCCCTTCTCGCGGTAGACGGTGTACAGGTCGGTCAGGATCTGGGTGGGGTGCTCGCCCCAGCCGTCGCCGCCGTTGAGGATGGGGACGCTGGCCCATTTAGCCGCCTCGTGCGGCGCGCCCTGCTGGAAGTGGCGCATCACGATCACGTCGCCGTAGAACTCGAGCATCTTGACCGTGTCCTTGATGGACTCCTGGTAAAAGTCGCCGGCGCGGGTCATCTTGGCGTCGGAAAAGCCGGTCACGTGACCGCCCAGGCGGTGCATCGCGGCCTCGTGGGCCAGGCGGGTGCGCGTCGAGGGCTGGTAGAACGCCGTCACCAGCGTCTTTTCGGCCAGCATATCCGCGTTGCGGCGCTGGCGTGCAATCGGCTCCAACTCTTCGGCGACCTCGAGCACGTGGAAAAACTCGTTCCGCTCAAAGTCCTTTAATGAGAGAATATCACGACCCATAAAACTACGCATTCTAAATCTCCTATTCTGTGTATTATCTTCCAAGCGGATAGCTAGGGGACAATCCTCGCCACCCGCCGCATTACGTGAAATCTAAAGTGACCCGGCACAAAGTAGCTGATGGAATAATCCAACACCCGTTCATCCTGACCGTACAACTGCCCGACCAGCTTGAGAAGCGCTTGCCCTCGGGAAATCCCTAGCCGGGCAGCCACGTGCGTCCTGGCTGCCTCGGCCATAATCTCGGTGCGGGAAACGATGGGAAGGGCTGGATCCCGCTGGAGAAACACGTCCAGGACGGAGCCGGAAAAGTGCTCCAAGTCCTCCCGCCGTAGACAAGTCTGCGGAACGACGTCTCTGAGGTAGGCCACCGGTTCGCCCGCCACGGCGATCACGCGGTCTATGCTGAGCACATCTATTGGCCCTTCTGCGGGGCCAAGTCCCAGCATACTCATCTCCTCGGGACTGGCCGGTCGTTCTATCACGTCCAGATCCATCACCTCGGTCTCCAACCCGACGCGGCCGGCCTGGGATGCCAGACTCTCCAGCACCTCTAGTCCTGATTCCAGGATGGGGGTACGGGTGGCGACAAAGGTCCCCACGCCGTGCCGACGCACAATCACGCCCTCCTGTTCGAGCCGTTGGAGCGCCTCGCGCAGGGTGGGCCGGGAGATGCCCAATTGATCCGCCAGGGTGACCTCGGAGGGGAATTGATCGCCGGGAGAATAGGTGCCGTCCTCAATCAGGCTGAGCAAATGCTGCTGGACCTGGATGTGCAAGGGGGACTTGCTGATCCTGAGTTGAGCCATCGGAATCGAATCGCCTCGTCAATGGTAAGATGTCTTACGTCTTACCTTTAGTATAACTCAGTTGTCCGAATTGTCAAGTCCAGACACTTGACAAGTTGCCCCCTTTTCCAGTATCATAGACTGGCGATGAAAAAAATCTCTCAAAGCCACGCAGCATCGGAGGACCTCCCATCCTACGCCGGTCGATGGGTCGCAGTGGTGCGGGGGCGCGTGACCGGGGTGGGGTGGACGGCCGAGGAAGCCCGCCAGGCTGCCAAGCGCAGCCGGCCCAAGGAGGAACCTCGGGTGTTTTTTGTGCCAGTCGTGGAGGTGAATCGAGATGCCAGTGAAAAAAGTTGATTTGCCCGATTGGCCCTGGCGAGCCGTGCTCCGTTTGGCTGAGGAGCGCAGGGTTCAGGTTTGGCTGGTCGGCGGCGCGGTCCGCGATGCGCTGTTGGACCGGCCTGTGCACGATTGGGACTTTGCAGTGGACCGGGACGGGTTGGGACTGGCTCGGGCGGTGGCCGATGCGCTGGGCGGAGCCTATTTCCCGCTGGACGCGGAGCGGGAGACCGGGCGGGCGATCTTGAAGGCCGCGGACGGATCCCGCGTCGAGTTGGATTTCGCACTCCTGCGCGGCCCTGACCTGGAGGCGGATCTCGTGGCGCGGGATTTCACCATCAATGCACTGGCGCTGGACCAGACCAATTCACTGGTGGACTCTACCGGCGGCCTGGCCGATCTGGAGGCGCGTCGCATCCGCGCGACGAGTGGGCGCACTTTTCGGGACGATCCGGTCCGGCTGCTGCGGGCCGTGCGCGGGGAGGCCGCGCTGGGGTTCGAGATCGAGCCGCAGACCGAGGCGTGGCTGCGGCGGGATGCGGCGCTGTTGACGGAACCCTCGGTCGAGCGTGTCCGGGACGAATTCGTGCGCACGCTGATGCTCCCAGACGCCGCGCTCCACGTGCAGCGGATCGACGACCTGGGCCTGCTGGCGCATTTTCTGCCCGAGATCGAATCCCTCAAGCAAACCACGCAATCCTGGCCGCATCGCTTCGACGTGTGGCGGCACACTCTCCATATACTGGACGCACTGGAAGGAGTAGTCACGGCTGCCACCGGGCAGGAAGTGACACCCCGCCCGCTGACGGATCCACCTCCCGCGGCTTGGGGGGATGTGGCGCGGGTGCTGGGCCAGTTCGCCGGGGATATCGAGACCCACCTGGCGGTCGAGGTCAGCGGCGGGCGAGATCGCTGGGTGGTGCTCAAACTCGCGGCCCTGCTGCACGACATCGGCAAGCCCTCGACCTGGTCACAGGATGAGGATGATGGTCGGATTCACTTTTACAACCACGATCTGGTGGGGGCGCCTATCGCGGCCCAGCGGCTGCAAGAACTGCGGTTCAGTCGGGAAGAGGTGGAGCGAGTGCGCGTGATGGTGGGACAGCACCTTCGTCCGGCCCATCTGGCTCGTGCGGACACCATCACCCGGCGAGCGGTCTACCGCTACTTTCGGGCCACGGGCTGCGCCGGGGTGGACGTCGTGCTGCTCAGCCTGGCGGATCACCTTTCGACGTGGGGACCGAACTTGCAGGAGGAACGCTGGTCCCGCCGCCTGCACGCGGCCGAGACACTGCTGACTCACTGCTTTGAGCAGTACGAGGAGACGGTGGAGCCGCCCGCGCTGGTCACGGGTCACGATCTGATAGAGGCGCTGGGGCTGGGGTCGGGTCCCCAGATTGGGCAGTTGCTGGAGACAATCCGAGAGGCTCAGGCAGCCGGTGAGGTCCGAACGCAGGAGGAGGCACTGGCGTTGGCGCAGCGAATTTCCAAATCGGCTTGACAAACCAGCCTTTTGAGATAGAATATCAGCAATATATGCCGAGATAGCTCAGCCCGGTAGAGCACCTGACTGAAAATCAGGGAGTCGACAGTTCAAATCTGTCTCTCGGCACCACGAAAACCCGCCTGAAAAGGCGGGTTTTTTGCCGTTTTGGCCTGTTGATGGATCGAAATCGGTGGACTATCAAGCGGCTTTCCATGCCTCCAACAACGCCGGCAGGTCGGCCGGGTGGTGTGTCAGCCCAACCCGTTTGGCCGTCTCCCACAGCCGCCGATCGAACGTGGAAAACGTAACCTGCTCTCCCATAGCGCCCTGCCAGAGAGATGCTGCAGCCAGGCGCACGGCGTCGTAACCGTGCAGACCGTGTCCCCACGCGAGCGTATCGGCGCGGATGACCGCTATCTCCGTCAACTGAACGCGCATCAGGTCATGCCACTCCTCGCGAAAGACTTGCCGGCACGCCGATGCACCTTCCTGCGTCAGCGCTTGTACACGTACTGCTTTTGCCAGTGCAGCGACCACCTCTGGATGGCTGATGAGCGCTGTGCCCACCACATCAGTCTTTCCAGACCGAGCGGGTGGGGAGATTCCGGCACAGACTCTGTCACTCTGTATTCTCTTCCGTGTCCAAGGTATCCGCATCTGATTCGGCTGCGTTCACAATGCCGATCCGCCGCAGGCGATACCCCTGGTAGTCTGGCACCAGCCGGTCATATTCGTCATCCATCAAGGGCGACGAGATCATGAAATCCGCTGTGGCGCGATTGCAGGCGATGGGGATATTCCACACCACCGCCATCCGCAACAGCGCTTTGACGTCAGGATCATGCGGTTGCGGCTGCAGCGGGTCCCAGAAAAAGATGAGAAAATCTATCTCACCCTCGGCGATCTTTGCCCCAATCTGCTGATCGCCGCCAAGGGGCCCACTTTGGAGCTTGGTCACCTGGATGCCCAGTTCACGTTCCAGAATCTCGCCGGTGGTGCCTGTAGCATAGATGTGATGATGTGCCAGCAGGACACCGTTATATCTGGCCCACTCTACCAAGGTCTGCTTCTTATTATCATGCGCCACCAGCGCAATACGTTTGTCACGCTCCATCACGATCCTTTGATCTATCATCTCTTCCCCCACCGTTCTGGCTGAAACATCAGTTATATCCTGGTAATTATAACCCAATACCGGTGAATACGGCGGCACGATCATCAGGTTCGCTAGCAGGACAACCGCGCCATAGGCTGTAGACTGTCAGCAGGAGAGTTTCCTCGCCAGTGACGAAACTCTCCTGCCGTGGGCATCTGTGTCCAGAACTTGCTCACTCGTCAAGATTGGGCCCAGGCTAGTATACCCCAAGTTTGGGGTTGAGCAAGTGGGATATCCCGTCTTTAATGAACGTTGACGTTTTGTGGACTCGCTGCTATAATCCAACCCGGCGGCTGGGATCATTGGCGCGACGGAGAGAAAAACCTCGAGTCTCGTATATGCCCACCTCGTTTGTGAAACTGTAGCATTGGGAAACGGCGATGAAGAAATCTATTATCCTGCTGACCGCTGTCACACTCCTGGTGTCCGGCGTGTCGGCCTGTGGGTCCAACCCGGCAACGCCGGGACCGCAGAGACCCACCCGCAACCCCGGGGCCCAAGCCCCAGAGATACAGGCTGCCATTCAATCCCTGGGGGACCAGGACGCAGCGGTGCGCGAGGCCGCCATAGGAATGCTGGTGGAGGCTGGACCGCCGGCGGTCCCCGCTCTCGCCTATGCCCTGGAAGATGAGAACAAAGAGGTCCGCTGGGCCGCCGCGACCGTATTGGGAGAGATTGGACCGGAGGCAAAAGAGGCCGTGCCAGCCTTGATCTACGTCCTGCGGGACGAGGACAAGTGGGTGCGCCTGGCCGCCGCCGAGACGGTGGGTCGCATTGGGCCGCAGGCAGCCCCGGCCGTGCCAGCCCTGGTCCAGGCCCTTTCCGATGAGGACGCCGAAGTGCGCGGGTACACCGCTCTGGCATTGGGTGAGATCGGGCCGGGTGCGTACGAGGCGGTGCCGACCCTCATCGAGACCCTGGAGGACGAGGAGGCCGGGGTGCGCGAGTTCGCCGCCATGGCCCTGGGCATGATCGGACCGGTCGCCGTCGAAGCGGTCCCCGCTCTTGTCCATATCCTGAGCAGCGACGAGAGCACGACGGCGCGCAGTGCGGCCGCCGGTGCGCTGGGAGGCATCGGGCCGGGCGCCGTCGAAGCGGCGCCGGCGCTCACCCAGGCCCTGGAGCGGGAACAGGACGAGTTCGTGCTCAGGGCTGCGGCGGTGTCGCTGGGCATGGTGGGGGCGGAGGCAGCACAGGCCTTGCCCGTCCTCACCGCTACCCTGCGGCACACCAATTGGGAGGTGCGCGAATCGGCTGCCCTGGGATTGAGCCTGATCGGACCGCGGGCGACATTCCCCCTCGTCTCGGCGTTGGCAGACCCGGACTGGCGAGTGCGCGAGGGAGCGGCCCAGGCCTTGGGATGGATCGGGGCCGGCGCCCAGGATGCCGTCCCAGCCCTGATCCTGGCCCTGGAGGACGAAACAGAGGACGTGCAGCAGGCTGCTGCCGTCGCCCTGACCGCCATCACCGGGCAGAGCGGGAGCGTGGACCCCGCCGCCTGGCGACAGTGGTGGCAAGCTCAGCGGTAGAAAGGAGATCGAGTGTGTTATTTGAACGAATCGAATCGCAAGGACTGGCCCATTATTCCTACCTCATCGGCGACCAGGGAGAGGCCATCGTCATTGATCCCCGGCGCGACGTGGACGTGTACGCCCAAACGGCCACACGAGCGGGGATGCGCATCGCTCACGTCCTGGAAACCCACCGGAACGAGGATTATCTGATCGGGTCGCTGGAGCTGGTCGCGCGCACCGGGGCGCAGGTCTGGCACGCCGACGGTATGCTGGACTATCAGTACGGCCAACCGGCGCAGGACGGCCAGACGTGGCGGATCGGGCGGCTCAAGATGCGGGCCATCCACTCCCCCGGACACACGCTGGGCAGCATGAGCTATTTGCTCCACGATCCCGACGGCGCGCCATGGGTGCTCTTTACCGGCGATGCTCTCTTTGCCGGGGAGGTGGGACGGGTGGATTTCCTGGGCATGGATCGAGCCCCAGAGATGGCAGGTCACCTGTACGACACTCTAAGTTCCTGCCGCTGGGCGATCAGGTCATCGTTTGCCCGGCCCACGGCGCCGGCTCTGTCTGCGGCAGCGCCATCGCCGAGCGGGTCTGGACCACCATCGGGTTGGAACTGCGCTACAACCTCCGTCTCCAGTTCACCGACCGGGCGGAATTCGTCGCCAACGTGGCCCGGGAGCTGGAAAAAGTCCCCTACTTTCGGCGTATGGAACGCCTGAATTTGGAGGGGCCACCGCTGTTACGCTCACTGCCGGCGCCCACACCCCTTTCGCCGGCCGCTTTTGCCGAACAAGCCCAAGATGCCGTCGTCCTCGACACGCGGTTGGAGCTGGGATTCAGCGCGGCCCACGTGCCGGGCGCCCTCTCGATCTGGACGGGGGGGCTGGCTAACTTTGCCGGCTGGTTCCTGCCCTACGACACCCCCATCCTGCTGGTCAACGAGACGGACGACCCACCGAAGCGGTCCGCACCCTGAACTGGCTGGGCTATGACGACGTCGTTGGGTATCTATCGGGTGGCATGTTGGCTTGGCACACGGCCGGCCGACCCAGCGCCTCGATCCAGACGGTGACGGTGCAGGACTTGTGCCATCGCCTGGACACGGGGCAGGACCCGTGGATTCTCGATGTGCGCAGCGCGGAAGAAGTGGCCGTCAATCCCATCCCCGGCGCCCACGCCATCCACCTCACCCAACTCCCTCAGCGCAGGGACGAGGTCGCCCGCGACCGCCCGGTGTACGTTTTTTGCGGCAGCGGTCGGCGCGCCATCATCGCGGCCAGTTTGTTGAGGCGTCAGGGTTGGCAGAACGTTGTCGTTGTGCTGGGCGGGCTTTCTGGCTGGCAGTCCACCACCTGCCCCATCGAAATGTAGTGCAGAATGACTTTCCCTCTTCACCTGACATACGCCGGGCACGCCACGGTGCTCATCGGGATGGACGGGGTGCGGCTGCTGGCCGATCCCGTCCTGCTGGATTCGATCGGCCCGCTGCGGCGGCAAATGTCGGCCCCCAATCCGGCCGAATGGGCGCTCGACGCGGTGTTGATCTCGCACGCTCATCAGGATCACCTGCACCTTCCCTCCCTGCGCCTGCTCGGCCCAGAGGTGCACCTGATCGCTCCTCGGGGCGCTGGTGGCCTGCTGCAGCGCCAGGGATTTCACCATGTCGAGGAGCTGCGCGTGGGCGAGACGGCGGCGGTCGGGGATCTGTGGATCACCGCCACCCCCGCCGCCCACTCCAATTCCCGGCTGCCCTTTGGCCCGACGGTCGAGTGTCTGGGCTATGTCATCGGAGGGAGTCGTCAGGTCTATTTTGCCGGCGACACCGACCTGTTCCCAGAGATGATAGCCATCGGGCGAGACCTGGACGTGGCGCTGCTGCCGGTGTGGGGATGGGGCCCGAGATTGGGATCGGGGCACATGGACCCCCTCCGGGCGGCCCAGTCCCTGACTCTCCTGCGCCCCCGCGTGACCATTCCCATCCACTGGGGCACCTTTTGTCCGGTGGGAACGGGTTGGATGGAGTTTCTCTGCCGTCCGCCGCATGCCTTTGCCGAGTATGCCGCCGAGCTGGCCCCTCAGGTCGAGATCTGCATCCTGGAGCCAGGCCAATCCTGCTACCCCATCACAGCGCATCCATTTTCCCGTCCCGGCGAGCGTGAGCCTCGCCGCCCGGCCTGGATGCACCTCGGTCGGCGGGCCTGGCAGGCGCTCAAATTCTACACGGCAGGATGACCGCTGCCCCGACTGTCAACCCGTCCGTTCCATCACCAGCAGGTGAGAAAGGCCCAAACCCCGCAATGGTGTGCGCTCCAGCGCATACGTGACCGTCCGCAAAGCCTGCCCCAGCGCGGGGAAGCGGGCGACGATGGCATCGTAGCCGGCGAAAATCTGGGTGTGATGGAGGATGCCCACAGGCAGCCCATTCAACAGACGGCGCAGGCCGTGGGCGGTGTAGGCCCGCACGTGGGGCGCCAGCCGGTCGCGCCAGGGAGTGGGCAGCCAGTTGACCAGCGGGACGTTGCCAAAGCGATACTGCCCGCGCCAAAAGATGCCGTGGGTCTCGAAGGGGTAGAGCCGGTTGGGGACAAAGACGACGATCCGCCCCCCAGGATGCCCGGTAGCGGGCCGAGGCGGTCGGGTTACGCGCACCATCTCTGCCACACACATCCGGTCGTCGGCGACGTGCTCCAGGACCTCGTGGGAAAAGACCACGTCGAAGACGCCGTCGGCAAAGGGCAGGTGCTCTCCCACGGCCTGGACCACCCCAGCGGCCCGGCCTGCCTCCCGAGTTTCTCGTGCTCGTTCTCCCTCGACTTCGATGCCGAAAACGTGCGACGTCTCGCGTTGGAAGGCCGCCGTGTACATCCCCACGCCGCAGCCTACGTCGAGTACGCGCCGGGCGGTCAGCGGCGCCCAACGGCGCACCATCTGGAAACGTCGCTCCTGTCCCGCTCGCCACACCAGGCTGGGCCGGCCCCGGCTGGCCGCCTTGTCCAGGGATGGGGTCGGTTCGTCTACCGCAGCCATGCCACGCCGCCTTGCAGAATATACCCCGCTGTGATCAACAGACCGGTCAGCAGGTGAATCTGGATGGTGGACACGTTGGCCGGCAGCAGCTCTTGAGGGTGATCGTCGTGGATGCGGGGCAGCGCCGTCCCCCGGATGAGGGTCAGGACCAGGCCGATCAGGCTGCAGACGACGAAGAAGGCGATCCCCTGCCGCAAAAAGAGCTCTGGCCTGACGATCTCCATCTGGATGAGTCGGCTGCCGCCAGTGAAGGGGTTGGCGAACTCGGTGTTGATCTCGTCAGAGCCCCAGGTGTGGTCAAAGTAGTCGTTGGTCATGTTGGTGCTGGCATGCAGACAGACGGCACCGGCCAGGGTGAGCGAAAACACTCCCAGGTCGAACGTGCCGGAGCGCGCCCAGGCCAGCGCGCTCCCCAGGCCGACCGGCACGATGGCGGCGGTGAAAAACGGGGCGCGGGTCTTGACGATCCACAGGGGGGCATCTTGGCCGCGGGTTGATTCGTAGACAGAACGGCACCTCCAGATTAGGGCAGCGATGCGAGAGGAATTAGGTTTCTGGTCTAGAGCGGCACTATACCATGAAAGGGTCAAGTTGGCTAGCGTTCCTATCCAGATATTGAGAAGCTGGAATTTTGGGGTATAATGGGCGAGAGTACGAGGAGAAAGCGATACAGAATGAAGATACAACCATGGAGATGGCTCCCCCTCTTGATGGCGGCAATGTTGGTGGCTTGCCAGGCCACGACGACAGCACCACCGCCATCGTCCACCCCGTCACCCCCACCGCCATCATCCACCCCGTCACTCCCACCAC
>Ga0209614_1001170_pt1 | contig 20398 bp, 6 predicted proteins | sample BlaSprsedimmetaG_FD_185484 | JGI IMG/M metagenome (GOLD analysis project Ga0209614, IMG submission 185484) | Hot spring sediment bacterial and archeal communities from California, USA to study Microbial Dark Matter (Phase II) - Blank Spring... ... | reverse complement strand
GGTTGAGGTCTTGCAGCGCGCGGACCAACCGGTGGGTGTTGCGCGCCAGCCCAACGTAGAGCCACATAATGTTCTGAATGGTGCGGGCGTCGCGGTAGACCAGCACGGGGTCGGCGGGGACGCCTTCACTGACATTTTGCCAGGGAGGGATGGTGTCTGTGGGGACGTAACTCAGGTCGTCGCGGGCGCGGATGTCGCGTCCGGCGCGGTCGCCCCACACCAGCCCTTCCAGCAATGAGGTGCTCGCCAGGCGGTTTGCGCCGTGGACGCCGGTACAGCTTACTTCGCCGATGGCGTACAGCTTCTCGATGGTCGAACGCCCCCACAGATCCACGTGAACGCCGCCGCAGAAGTAGTGCGCCGCCGGGACAACGGGGATCGGCCCGGCGGTGATGTCCACCCCGGCTCGCAGGCACGTCGCGTAGATGCTGGGGAAACGTTCCCGGATGCGCGCTGCGTCCATAACGCTCGCCAGGTCGAGCATAACGTGTGGATAACCGTGTTCCAACATCTCGTGATGGATGGCGCGGGCAACGATGTCGCGTGGGGCCAGATCGCCCCACTTGGGCGCGTAGGTATCCATAAAGTGCCGCCCGTCCGGCGTGTAGAGCCGCGCCCCTTCGCCCCGCACGGCCTCGGAGATGAGGAAGTTATCCGCGCCAACCACCGCCAGCGTGGTGGGATGGAACTGGATGTACTCCGCGTTGATAACGCGCGCGCCCGCACGGTAGGCCATCGCCAGGCCGTCGCCGCGCGCGCCGGGCGGGTTGGTGGTGTGGCGGTAGATGCGGCCCACGCCGCCTGTGGCGAGGATCGTTACCGGCGCGAGGACACGGTGAATAATATTCTCAGCGCGATTCAGCACGTAAGCGCCGTGACACGTGATTGGCAGATAGACGGCGAGCGGATCGTGGCTGTGGTGCGACGAGGTGATGAGGTCCACCGCCGTCATCCCGGTGAGCAAGGTCACGTTGGGCAATTCGCGCAGCCGGGCGAGCATGGCTTGTTCGATGGCATGGCCGGTCGTGTCGCCGACGTGGAGGATGCGCGATACAGAGTGCCCGCCCTCCCGCGTGCGCGAGATTTCCCCATGCGCGTTCCGGTCGAAGGGGACGCGACACGCTTCGATGAGCACGCGCTCCACCAAGCCCGGCCCTTCTTCGGCTAACAGCCGCACGGCCGGTGGCCAACTCAACCCCGCCCCCGCACGCAGTACGTCTTCAACCAGCAGGTCGGGCGAGTCACCCGCCCCGTCAGCTACGATACCACCCTGCGCGTAGCGGGTGTTGGTTTCGTCCGACTCGTGCGCGCGGGTGATGATGGTGATTTGGCGCTGGCGGTCTTGCGCCAACTGTAACGCCGCCGCCGCTCCGGCAATCCCACAGCCGATGATGAGCACGTCAGTTTCGATAGGCATAGGTCTCCTTGGGTGGGTAGACGGTAGACAGTAGACGGTAGACGGGGGGAAGGAAAGAACCCCTGTCTGCTGTCTACCGTCTACTGTCTAAAGCGAAAGCATTCTCTCCAGTGCAATCTTCGCCCAATGGCGGGTTTCTGACTCGACGGTAACTTCATTGAGAAGGTTTCCGTGTGATAATGCATCCATGATCTCGGCGAGGTTGGCGAGGGTGATCTGGGTCATGTTGGCACAGAAGGGCGGCACGTCTGAAAGCGAGAGGATGCATTGGTCGGGATGCTCGGTTTGCAGGCGCTGGACGAGGCGGCTTTCCGTCCCGATGGCCCACTGCGTTCCGGCAGGGGCGGCTTCTACCTGCTTGAGGATGTAGGATGTCGAGCCGGCGTCGTCGGCCAGGGCCACCAGTTCGGCCTTGCACTCCGGGTGGACGATGATGCGGATGCCGGGAAAGCGCGCGCGCATCGCGTGGATGTGCTCCGGGCGGAAGCGTTGGTGGACGTTGCACACGCCGGGCCACAGGATGACTTTGGCGGTCTGAATGGCCTCCGCGCTCGGCGGGCGGCGGACGTTCCACAGCAGCATTTCGTCATCGGCGATGCCGAGCTTGTGTGCGGTGTTGCGGCCCAGATGTTGGTCGGGGAAGAAAAAGACACGCGGGCGCTGGCTCAATGCCCACTTCAGCACCTTGTCCGCGTTGCCGGACGTGCAGACCGTTCCGTTGTGTTGCCCGCAGAAGGCTTTGAGTGCCGCATCGGAGTTTACGTAGGTGATGGGCGTGATTTCGGCGCCGGCGCTGCTGCCTGTGGCGGTGAGCGCGACGTCGAGTATGTCCCAGGCTTCCTGCACCAGGTATTCGCTGGCGGTTTCGGCGAGGAAGCAGCCCGCGTCGATGTCGGGAATGAGCACGCGCTGGCCCGGTTTCGCCAGGATCGCGGCGACCTCGGCCATAAAGTGGACGCCGCAGAAGACGATATATTCGGCGTCGGTCTGCGCGGCGCGGCGCGAAAGCTCCAGCGAATCGCCCCGGTAGTCGGCGAAGGCGATCACGTCCTCGCGCTGGTAATGGTGACCCAGGATTACCAGGTGGTCGCCGAGCGCGTTTTTCACGACGCGGATGCGCGTCGCCGGATCGCCCCTCGTGCCTCGGGGCAGGCTCGCGGCAGCGTCGGCGGGTGGCTGAATCTTCATACTCAGGTCGAACGCCTTAACGGAGTGTGTGAGCGCGCCAACGGAGATGAAGTTTACGCCGGTCTCCGCGATGTTCTTCACGCGCGCGCGGGTGACGTTGCCGGAGGCTTCCAGCGGGACGCCCCTCGTTCCACTTGGGGCCAGCGCCCGCGCGATGGCGACGGCTTCGCGCATCGTATCGAGGCTCATGTTGTCCAGCAGGATGCGGTCGAGCGGTGGCTCAATCGCCAATGCCTGGCGCAGTTCATCCAGGTCGCGGACTTCGACTTCGATAAGTAAATCAGGATGCTGTGCGCGGGCGCGTTCCACGGCGAGCACAATGCCGCCCGCACCGTCGATGTGGTTGTCCTTGATCATCATCATATCGAAGAGCGACATGCGGTGGTTCATCCCGCCGCCCATGCGCACGGCGTACTTGTCGAGCACGCGGTAGCCGGGCAGCGTCTTGCGCGTGTCGAGGATCGTCGCGTTCGTGGTCGAGACGGCGGAAGCGAAATTGCGCGTGACCGTCGCAATGCCCGACATCCGCTGGAGGAAGTTGAGCGCGATCCGTTCCGCCGCCAACAGCGACGGCCCCGGCCCGACAACATCGGCGACGATTTCGCCGGGCACCACTTCCTGCCCGTCGGTGACGTGCGGGGTGAACGCAATGGCAGGGTCCACGCGGCGGAAGACGGCCTCCGCCACCGGCAATCCGGCGATCACGCCGCGCTCCTTCGCGGTGATGCGCCCGTGCAGCGGCACGCGCGGGTCCAACGTCGATGTGCTCGTCGCATCCCCCGGCCCGATGTCCTCGGCGACCGCCAGTTCGATCAGCGGTGCGGTGGCGTCAAGCAGTGCTTGGAGTGTCTTATCATTCATAGTGACTCCTTGTGGAGTAAATCGCGAATCACGCGAATCTACGCGAATTTTTCAGAGAAGATTAGCGAAAATTCGCGTGATCCGCGGTTAAGAATCTGCTGAGATTAGAGCTTGGACCCTTGCTGTTTGCCGACGGCGATTTGTTTCCACGCGGCGACGACGGCGAGGGTGATGATCGCTGACGCGGCGGCTTCCGGCAGGCCATTGGCGACGACGATTGGCAGCAAAACGCTCCACGGCGCTTGACCGAGCAGGCCGATCATCCCCAGCACGAGCACGGTGTTGGTGAGGCTTCCGGCGAGGCCGGCGGCGATCAGACCGGGCACGGGTTTGCGTTCCAATGCGCGCCACACCAGCCACGCCACCGGCCCAATGAACAGGCGCGGCAGCACGGCAATCAGCGGGTTGGTGAACAGCACATCGGCGGGGCCGAGCGGCGCGATGGCGGCTTGCAACATGCTGAACGCGCCGAAGATCAGTCCAATGGCGACGCCCACAATTGGGCCTTCCAGCACCGCGCCGATGATGACCGGGACGTGCATAATCGTCAGCGATGCACCCGCAAACCAGGGGATGAAGCCCCAATGCGTCCAGCCCAGCAAGGCGGCAATCGCGCCCAACACACCGGTGATGGTGATTTTACGAATGTGATCTTTTGTCATAGGATCCTGCTTTCTTTTGTGTAATGGTGGGTGAAAAGTGTACTGAACTTGAGGGACAATACCTGCTAACAGCCCAACCTTCCAATCACTGGTTAGAAATAGTGATTGCAATATGGACTTCCATAACTTTCTCTCCTGCTTTCGGGAATGATTTCATCATACCATACTTTAATACTGTTGGAAAGTTGGTGGGTGAGATTGTCTTGCAAACGTTGATTCTGGCTTTTCCGGATGCACGCCGTGTAAATTGCCCTGAACGTCGATCGCGCGACCGGCAACGGCCTTGCTAAACCCGGCGAAGGAGCGATTTAGCAAGGCCGTTCTTTGATGGTATGGATTAACCCTCGTGAGGGTAAAGCTCAGCGATGATCAAGGATTAGCACCCTGGGTATAGTGACGTGTCGTGAGGGGTAAGAAGATGTGGAATACTTGCTCTCGAACGATGAGCGTGGCAACAGCCGTTCGCCCCTCGAAAGTGGCGGTGACAGTCCAGCTTCCCGCGATCTCGCTAGTGTAACTATTGTCATTCCAGAATCCTCCGGCGTTGAGGGTGATGGTGTACGTCGCTGTGGCGGTTACGTCGCCCAGGTTGTTGCCGTCGGCATCGAAAGCGGTGACAGTGTAGATGAGGCTCTCTCCGGCGGCGATGGTCGCGTGTTCCGGTGTGAGGGCGATGTGGTCGATGACGACCGGCATCGCAGTCACGGTCAAGGCGGCGGTGGCGATGTGCGTTTGATAGGTGGCCGTGACCGTCCAGACGCCTGCGATTTCGCTGGTGTAGACGTTGGCGTCCCACGCGCCGCCCGCGCCAGGCGTGATGGTGAACGCGGCAGAGGCCGTCACGTCGCCGAGGGGGTTGCCGTAGGTGTCGGTAGCGAGGACGGTGTAGACGATGGCGTCGCCGCCCGCGACCGTGGCGCTTTGCGGGGCCAGACTGATTCCCGCTGGATCAGGGTCAGGTTCGGGATCGGGGTCCACACCGGGCACGTCGACGATGATCAGGCTGGCCGTGTCGCTGTCCGCCGATCCGCTGCCTTCGACCAGGACGGTCAGCGTGTAGGTCCCGGGACCGGCAGCCCAGAGGGTCAGCGGCAGGTTGTAGGTCGTGCGGGCCGGCATAGGAAGCGTGTGGAAGGCGAACTTGCCGGTCAAGCCGGGCATCTCCAGGCTGAGGTGGAAGGTCGTGTCCAGGTTGCCCGTGTTGGTGATGACCAGAACGTAGCCGGCTGATAGCGTACCTGATACCACCTGGCTGGCCGGTTTCCAGGCGACCTCTACGCTCTCGTAGGCGGTGAAGGTGACCTCTGCCCGCGCCTCGTTGGCGATGCGCTCGTCGTTCTGAGAGATAGCGGCGACGCTGAAGGCGTAGGTCTGCGGCAGGACGAAGGGCATCGGTACTGTCGTCATCTGCACAGTCTGCGATTGTCCGGGGGCCAGCGCCACGGAGTTGCTGGAGAACGTTGCCGCCGCCGCGATCATACCAGCGGCTAAGAGGTCGTAGGTATCCGCAACCAAGCCTACGTTCGTGATCGTTACCTGCCAGGTACCGCCTTGCAGCGGGTCGAGTGTGGCCTGTTGCGGGCTGATCGCGACCTGGACGCCGCGATTCGTGACATCCAGAGTACCGATGATCGTGGCCTCGACCGCCGGGTTAGCCTGGGAACGCGCGGTCACGCTGAACTCGTAGGCGCCCGGCACTGTGGCCACAGCCGGTGTCAGCAGCAGGCGCAGCGTGACGCTATTGAAGGCGTGCGCGGGCACCGATAGGCTGTCCACCATGGCCCCATTGGCCAGCAGGCTGGCACTCCATCCGGCCGGCGCACTTACCGACAGATCGTAGCTATCGGCGAGGTCTCCCAGGTTGGTCACGGTTAGGTCGAAGGGAGCGGGGGCGCCGGGACCGCCCACCTGGTTCTCAGGGTCGAGCGCCAACGTAACGGCGGCCCGCCCTTCCGCGATCAGTACCCCGTCGACTGTGTCATAGCCACCGCTGCCGGTCGCGGAGATCGTGAAGGGGTGCGGGCCATGAGCTGCGCTGGTGACGGTGATCACCACGCTGAGGCTCGTCTCCGCTGGAACCTGCACGGTCTCGGGCAGGACGACCTGCGCCAAGCCACTGGACGCAAGTTCAAAGGTGTGAGCCAGGCTGTCCTGATTGGTCAGCGTGAGGGTGTAGGCCACGGCCACGCCTGTCGGCGCCCTCTGCGCCACCGGTTCGAGCGCCAATTCCAGCCCATTGAACACGGTGAATGAGGCTGTGCCGGTATCCTGACCGCCGCCACTAGTGGTGGCGGTGATGGCGAAGGGCAGCTCGGCGGGTTCTGTATCGATCGCTGGTGTTATCTCCAGTGGCACTACCACGCTGGTCTGGGCGGGTACGTTGATCGAGGCCGGAACCTGCACCCAGTCTGGCGGCAGGCCGATCACCTCCAGGGTGTAGGTATCATCCGAGACACCCGGGTTCAGGAGGGTGAGGGTGTAGACGACCGTGCCGCCGATGTTCACTGCCTGCGTCTCGGGCGTGATCTCCAGGATGCGCGCAGCCGTGACGTAGAGCGGCGGCAACAGCAGGGTGTTCCAGCCGGAGGGCAACCGGTAAGCGACTTCTGTCCCCTGGTTGATCTGGCGCGTCTCGCCCGGCTGCATGTCGGCCAGTTCGCTGGCGAAAGTGATCGCGTTCACCGGCGCGTACCATTCCAGGTTGTACTGCCAGCCGTACTGGGGCGGCGTTCCGAACGGCGGCGCGGAGAAAGTGCCGGTCAAGACGACCACGTTGCTTACGCCCACCGTGTGGGTAATTTCCACCCGGTAGGATGGGGCCGGATTCTGCTCCGGCGTTTGGGTGCGGTAGGTGTTGTGGAGCTGCCAGCTATTGGGCTGGGTAAAGGGTATGCTCCAGTCGTCGTTGATGTTGGTGACGTGGTAGTTGTGTTGGTTCCACATCGGGCGGGAGTTGGCCCAACGCCCTACGTGGCTGATGACGAAGATACCTTCCCTACCAGCTAACACCACGTCAGCCACGCCGTCGCCGTCCACGTCGCCCAGGGTGGGATACTCAATGATGGTGCCGGAACCGGTAACCGGTTCGTTGAACAACCGCTTGCCGTCAGAACCGCGCAGGATCAGGAAGCCGTCGTGCGAGCCATTCCACAGGATTTCCCAGACGCCGTCGCCGGTCAGGTCCTGCGCGGCTACACCAGAGGCCGAAGCCGTTCTGTCGCCGACTTCTTGCTCCCAGACCAGGTCGCCATTGACTGTCAAAACCATCATCAGATGTTCCCAAATGTGGAAACCGGCGCTAATGGCCGAGGCGGTGATGAGGTTCATCTCACCATCGCCGGTTACGTCGGCCACAGTGATAGGACTGGGGCGAAAATGATCGTCACTGCCGGTGTAATAGGACCAGAGCAACGATCCGTCCGCCCGCAGCGCTTCAATCCGGTGCCCCCAGTTGATGATGATCTCCGGCTGTCCGTCGCCGGTGATGTCGGCTACAGCCGGGGCGCCGAATGTGCCGCTGCGGAGGGTCGTGTTGGTTAGCGTGTAAGTCCAGACAATCTCCAGCCCATCCAGCGGATCATAGGCGTATAAGTTGAGGGTATGCTGATAGGCCGCGATGATGTCCAGCGTCCCATCGCCGGTGATGTCGGCCAAAACGGGTACGGTGGGCCAGACGCCCACGGGATCGCTGTCCAGAATATTGCCCTGGTGGTCGAGAACATAGAGCGCATCGTTGTTAGCAGCAATGACAATTTCCGGGTGGGGATCGTCGTCCAGGTTGCCAATGGTTGGCCCACCCCAACCAAACGTTTCGAGGCTGCTGCTGTGGTAAGATTTGATACTCTCTTCTTCCCACAGCAGTGTGCCGTCGTGGCGGAAGGCAAAGGCGCCATGGTAGCCGGTGACGACGATTTCGGCCAGGCCGTCGCCGGTGAGGTCGGCCAGGGCCGGTTCGGCCGCCGGGCCGACCAGGTCGCTGGTCCAGAGGATGGGCGTGCCGTCCCCGATATCCTGGCCGTCGCCGCGATAGACGTAGAGACGACCGTTTACCCCCGGCGCGACCAGTTCCACATTACCATCCCCGTTCAGGTCACCAATGCCGATGGTGGTCAGGAAGCCGTTTGGAAGTTGGGGTCTAGCTCCTCTGTCGCTGAGTTGTCGTGCCAGATAATTTGCGGCGTGTAGCTGTAGAAGTCCTCCGGGTTGACCTCGAAAGCGTCAATGATGCCGAAGTTACGGGTGTGAATTTGCACCACGTGCGGCCCGTCGCCCAGGTTGGGGAAGTGAAGGGCGTAAGGCTGGTTGGAGAATTCGGCCGTCATGTTGTATTCACCCCGGTATTGGCCGTCAATAGTTATTTGCAGAATAGCGTTGTTGCGGTTGCGGCTGAGCAGGGTCAAATCGTTGCCAACAAAGGTGAACCAGAAATTGGGATTGGCGTTGATTAAACTCTGCTGCACGTAATCTCCTTCGTGAGCGTAATGCTCCTGATATTGTCCCCACCAAACTTTGCTGCTGTAGTGGAAACGGCCGCTGTAATCGTCTAGGGTGGCGTTGTACCAGCCCTTCTCAAGCGGCTGACCGTCCCAGATGTCGATGAAATCGGGGCGGAAACTGCCGGAAATGGCGGTTATGGAAATCGTATGCGTGCCGGTGATGAGGTCGTCAAAGTAGATGCTGCTGATACCACCGTTGGCGCTGTCAACGGCCGTGTCAAACGTCCCCTGTGACTGGCCGTTAATGAAGATTTCCACAATGCCGCCGCTAATAAAGCCCACGCCGACCCATGTGCCTTCAAACTCCAGGGAGAGCGTATTGCCGGCCGTACCGGTACTGGCATTATAGCCGCCGCTGGATTGGTTCAGACTGCTTTGTGTCGCCCAGCTTTGAGGCATGGTGGGGTAGGGATAGCCGTTGTAGCGCAGAGCTGGATGATCTTCTTCCAGGCGAATGACGCCGTTAGGGGCGGGTATTTCATAATGTTCCCCGGTGGAGGGTGTGATAAAAGCGTCTATGGTCGCATTGCCCCGGTATTTACGCACCTCCAGGACGTGAGGCCCGTCACCCAGTCCCGCAAAGGAGAATGAGCGCGGCCCGGCCTCAAAGCGGTAGGTATTGAAGTGGCCCTGCGATACACCATCGATTTTGATTTCGACGGAGTGGTAACTGGCCGCCCACGTCTGGAAGGTAACCGAGTCACCGGTGAAGGGGAACCAGGCCGTGCTGTCGCTGGCGCCGCTGGCGGCGTAAGCGCCGCCGCTGGCGCCAACATTGAGCGTGCGGGACCAACCGCCGCTGTAGAAGATACGCTCATCCGTTTCTTCAAAGTGACCTTCGGCCAACGGCTGCCCATCCCATACGTCAAAGTAGTCGAGGTAAATCTGGCTGTTGCTGGCGTTGGGGTGCTGCGTACCCAACACGGTAATGGTGATGGTGTGCGACCCTTCACCCAGATCGCTAAAGTAAAAGCTCTCGGTGTCATCTTCGCGGGTGTAGAGGTCTACGACGGCCATGACGTTGCCGTCAATGGCAATCTCCGCCTGGCCGCTAAAGCGGTTGGTGGCAAAACCAACGCCAATCCAACTACCCTCAAAGTCAAAGCTGATCGTATCGCCGGTCGTGCTGGAATGGATGTATTGGCCATCGCTGGCGCGGTTGCTGTTGATGTTATCTACCCGCGACCAGCTGAAATGGGTCTGGGTAAAGGGTACGCTGTTGTAACGAATGGCCGGGTGGTCTTCCTCGAAGCGGGTGATGCCCGTGACCGGCGGGTTGGGGTCAATGAAGGGGCCAATGCCGGGCGTGGTGATGGCATCCAGCGTCGCCTGTCCGCGATAGGCGTTGATTTGCAGCAGGTGGGGGCCGGGGCCGAACCCTTCGTAGCTAAAGGTGCGGGTAATGGCGTTGGTCAGACTGTTCGGATGATACAGGTCTACTGTGTCCAGGTATTGGCCGTTCACGTAGAGGCGCGTCCGGTTAGCCAGGTTATAGGCCATCCCCTGGTAGGTGAAGCTGTCCCCCTCGAAGTAGAACCAGGCGCTGCCGCCGCCGCTGCGGATGAAGCTGCCGCCGCTGGCATTGGCGTTGTTTTCGGTGATCCAGCTACCGGCGCGCAGGATACGGCCGGCGTCTTCCTCAAACGCGCCGTGGTCCAGCCCCGTGCCGTCGCCAAAGTCCACGTAATCAAACTGGACGCGGTTGAAGGTAACGAAGGGATTGCCGCTACCCAGGACCGTCACCGTGACGGTGTGGCTGCCGGGGGTCAAATCAGGGAAGAAGAAGCTAATCAGCTTATCTTCCCGCCGGTAAAGGTCTACGACGCCCTGGCTGTCGCCGTCAATGAAGATTTCAGCGTAGCCGCTAAAGCGGTCGGCGTAGAAGCCGAGGTTGAGCCAACTGCCCTCAAAATCGAAGCCGATGGTGTCGTTGGCCGTGTTTGAGCGCAGATATTGGCCATCGCTGGCGGTCGCCGCGTTCCAGCGGCTCCAGCTTTGGGCCGTCTGCGTGTAGGGTACGCCGTTGTAGCGAATGGCCGGATGATCTTCTTCGTAGCGGTTGATGCTGCCCGGCGCGGGATTGGGATCAATGAAGGGAGCAACGCCAGGGGTTTGCAGCGCGTCCACCGTCGTCTGGTCGCGGTAGCTCTGGATTTGCAGGATGTGGGGGCCGGGGCCAAAGCCATCGTAGCTAAACGTGCGGGTGATGGCGTTGCCTATGCTGTTGGGATGATAAAGATTGACCGTGTCGATGTATTGGCTGTCTACAAACAGTTGGGCGTAACGGGCGCCGTTGTAGGCCAGGGCGTGGTAGGTAAAGCTGTCGCCGTCAAAGGGGAACCAGGCGGTAACGCTGCTGCCGCGCATATAGCTGCCGCCGCTGGCGTTCACATAGGTCACGTCGGTCCAGCCGCCGCTGCGTAACACACGCACATCGTCTTCTTCAAAGAGGCCGTTGCCCAGAGGCGTGCCGTCCCAGTAATCAATGTAGTCCAGTTGCACCCGCGTCCCCAGGGAGAAGGGATTGCTGTCACCGATAATGGTCAGGATCACGGTATGCGGCCCGGTGCCCAGGCCGGCAAAGACGAAGCTGATGGGCGTGTTATCCTCGCGCCGGTAGAGGTCGAAGATGCCCTGGCTGTCGCCGTTGATGTTGATTTCGACGTAGCCGCCAAAGTGGGTGCCGATAAAGCCGACGTTGAGCCAGTCGCCGTCGAAGGTCAGTTCGGCTGTGCTGTCGGCTGTGGCGCTGCGCCAGTAGCTGCCGCCGCTGGCCCGGCTGTGGCTTAAATTGGTCCACGAACCGGTGGTAGTGATGACGTCACTATCCTGCTCAATGCGGGTGAACCCATCGAACGTTGTCTGAAGTTGTGCGAAGCCCGCTTGGCTAAAGCGTACATCCTCTGCGTAGGGGGTCTCGCTCTCCGTTGCTTCGCTGGGATGTGTGAAGGTCAGCGGAGCTTCGACTTCTTCCTCTGAGGCGCTCTCCTCTTGGGCAGGCGATAGGCCCAAATCCCTTTCGACATTCCAGTAGGGCGCATTGTAGAGGGTGTAGCGTCGAGATGCTATCTCTTCGGACAACGTGGCTTCCTCCTCCAGTGTTCCGTACTGGAGAATCTCCGTCGTGATCACCGTCGTCACCGTGACCGTGCCGGGCGCTACTCCTTCGGGGATCACGGCGTGGCTTGCCCCGATGGCCTGATCGACATTGAGGTAGCCGTAGCCGCTGCTGCCCTCGGCGATGGCGTCCAGTTGAACATCCACCATGATCGTGTAAACGCCGGAGGCCCAACCGGAGGTATCCACAGTAGCCAGGTCGTAGGTCCGTGGCGCGCCGCCGAGGATTGCCAGGGACGCAGCGCCGCTCCACTGAGACGCGCCGCCGGGCGTGAGGATTTCCGCTTGAGCGATTGCGCTTTGGCCGATCCCCGCGACGTTGGCGATCTCCACCTGGAGGGTGGCGCTGCTGACGCCTGTCTCCACGAAGGGCGGATCGGCGCGCACGGCGGTCACCTGGATAAAGCGGTCCACCACGTTCAGCCGGGCCTCAGCCCGCGCGCCGATGTAGTCGATGAAAGCGTCGAGCGCCACGGCTTCAGCCTCGATGAGATGGAGTCCTAGCGCTGAAGCGAACGCGGGCACGACAACGGGTTCCGTTGCACCCGGAGGTACTGTGCGGGTCAACGCAAGTGTAGTCTGCGGCAGCGTCAGTGTGATGGCGTAGGTGGTGGTGACTGTGCCACGGTTGGAGAGCTGTAGGTCGTAGTTCGCTGTCTGATCCGGCAGCGCTGCGCCCATCCAGGGCTGCAAGCGCAGCGTTGGGCGATGTTGGCTGATCGCGCACACCTCGGTGGTGAGGCCAGAAACGGCTGTCGCCAGGTCCGGCAGCGCCGCCAGGATATCACCATCGTCCGCAGCGACGGCAAGCGCGGCTGCCGCTGCCTCAAGGTCGGTGTGCGTGCGGACCAGGGGAGAGGCGTGGCGCGCGTAGGCGGCGGCTGTCTGAGCCGCCGCCACGGCCTGATCCCGCAAGGGCAAAGGGCAGGCGCCGCCCTCACAGGCCACTTCAAGGTCGGTCACGGCCAAAGCCAGCGCGTTCAGCGCGGCAGACAAGGCCGGTTCGTTCAGCGGGCACGTCTCTGCGATCTGCTGCGCGCCGGCAAAGATCGGACCGGCATTCTCGCTGACCGTCGTAAAGGCGCCCACGGCTGCAGGCTGATACTCCCCAACGCTGCTCAGGGCGCGGAAATGGTATATCCGTCCGGGTATGGCTTGCTCGGTCGTCAGGTGGATCGTCGTCGTCTCGCTCTGGTAGGGTTGTAGCACCGCTGTCGTCCAGTTCTGCGGCGAGCTTAACATTGTTGGAGAAAGGGGCGTGCTGTTATAGGCCGAGGTGGGCATCTCCAGCGCCACCGGGAACGAGCCTGCCACGTTCCCCACGTTTGTCAGGGTCAGGTCGAAGGAAATGGGATCGCCGGGCACGACGAACTGATGAGAGGGGGTCATCTCCGGGTAGGGAAAAGCTACCTCTGGCATCGTGAAAGCGAAGGCGTCGCTCGCGCTCAGGCCCGGATCACTCTGCGCCGTGGCGGTGACGTTCACGACGTGGCTGCTCCCGGCGGGGAGCAAGCTGCTCACGGTGGGAGAGATGTACAGGCCGATCTGTCCCACCGCGCCGGCGGGAAGTGTGAGGCTTGTCTGGGTGGATTGACCGGCATTGCTCAGGATGGTCCAGCCTACCGGCAGCCCCGACACAGCGATCCCAAAGGTGTGGGCGCTGGTGGATGTATTGGTGAGGCTGATCGTGTAGGCGGCGCCCGGTACCTCGGCACGACCGTCGACGATGTGGCCGTGGGTGCCGGGGATGTCCGCTTGGTCGTTCAGAACTGGCCCCATAGGGATGGTGATGAGCAGGTCCTCATCGACGCTCATCTCAACGCCTGCGTAGGGCGTCACTGTGATCGTGTGCAGCGCCGAGACGAACAGACGGGGATACATCTCCGAGCGCACTGTGACCAGCAGGATATAGTCTGCCGGCGGGGCGCCCGTAGGGGGGCGGGCTTGGATTTGCCCGGCCTCGATATCGACCTTCCATCCGGACGGGGCCTCAGCCGTGAGGCTGAAGTCGTCCGTGAAGTTGGAGGCGATGATCGGCGTGATGCTGGCGGATTGGGTGGGGTTGATCGCGCTGGCGCTGGATGATAGCGCCAGCGTGAAGAAGCTGGCCGTACCGCTGAAAGTGGCCGCATCCCGCGCGGGCGAGCTTTGGTTCACGTTGATCGTACCGCTATAGTTGGCCACGGCCAGGCCGTTCGGGGCTGCCAGTGGCGCGCCGCCGGCAAGCACCGTTCCCTCGAGGGGACCCAAGTTCACCTTGCCGTTCTGCATCTGGACGGTTGCGCCGGGCAGGAACTGTGGCAGCGGCGGGAGGCCCGGTCCGCTGAGATCGGCTGTGCCGTGGACAACCGCGGTGAGATCGCCGCTGTAGAGCTGATTGCCGTTCATCCTGACGATCGCGTCGTGCAGGGTCAGCGCGAAAGGCTGGGCGGCGGTGAGGGTTGCGCTGTAGCTATCCCGGGCCGCGCCGGCCGCCAATCCCGTGACCGCCGGGGCAAAGAAGGTATGAGAGCCGGTGGTGCCCACTTCGAGAGCGAGCATCGTGTCGTCCACGGCGACCCAGGCGGCCTGGTCGACCGTGAGGGTTCCCCAGTTGAGCGTCTCATCGCCGGCGTACAGTTCGACCTGCGTGGCTGTAAGGCCGGAGAGGGTGACGCCGCGGGCGTTCGCGTCGTTCCAGGCCCACTGCGCGTCGCCCATCAGGCGGGTGTGTGACGTCTCGGCGGCGACCTCCAGGGTCGTGGCGCTGTGGCTGGCGGCGATGGGCAGGATCGCTGTGGCGCTTACTTGACTATCTACCTCTTGTAGACGCTGGAAGAGCGCAGACGGCAGCGGAGGATCGGTAGACTGCGGGTCGAGCAAAAACAGGAAAGGCATCAGATTCAGGACGGTAGCCAGCACGCCACCGGCGCAATGCAAGGCGAAACCACCGCCAACAGCTCTGCAGACCATCATCATATTCATAGCCGCATCTAGCAGCGCTACCCGCATGGCATAACCGAGTTTCTCCAAGCTCTTGCTTACTATATCGCCAATATACTTAGTAAATATGCTTCTAACGTTAGGTGGCGTAAGCGGGATATCGTATATATTGGCGATGAACCACAGGATGGTGCCGATAGCGCCTCCTGCTGCTGCGCCGCCGCTACCCGCGCTCATCGCCAGGGACTTGATCATCTTTGCATAGACCGCTGCGGCGGCTCTGTGGCCCTGCTCATTCACATAGGCGGCGTGCCCTGTGTCATCGATTTCCAGCCAACTGATGAGGGCCTCTCCCTCTATCATCACAGACTCTGCAGGGACGAAGACCAGAAGATCAGCCATGATGGCTTGGGTGATGCGCGCCTTGGCCTCATCGGAGATGGGGAGCGCCGCCAGATCATCCAGGCTGTTGGAGGTAACCATCACCAGGGAAATATCGTTCTCCAGCGCGGCGTTGAACGTGCGCAGCGCTGAGTGGGTCTGATCGGCGCCCAACTGACCCATCAGATCAAGCTCGATACCCTTATCGGTGATCGTCCGCGCGAAGTTGGCAGCGATAGCAGCCCCGTTTACCTGACCGGGATAGGCGATAGCGCGTTCGCGGATGTTTAGCAATTCGAAGCTAAGGGTTCTGGTGTCTTCTTGTGCCGCCTGGCTCATCAGGAGTAGTTTGGGGGCATCGGGATAAGACTTGACCAACTGTCCTTCAGCGATTGTCTGTCCAATGTCAGACGCCAGCGCGTAGAACGTGGTCCCGAGCCGTTCCAGGGTTGCCAGATCGACCGCTTGAAGGGTTCGCGCGTGTGCATCGACCCAAAGCGCCGTAGCCAGCAAATCGGTGACGTCAAGGCTGTCGAGGTCGATAAAAGCAGCGCCCGCCGCGGCTGTCAGTTCGTTAATCCTGCCTGCAATACGGGCGACCTCGTCCCAGGAGCCACGGCTCTGCGGCTTCACCTGGAGTTGGATGATGTCCGCGATGGAGATGAATAGCTCTTCGCCCAGGGGAGGCAACTCTATGTTGCCGCCATAAAGCCGCGCGGCAGGCCCGATACGATCCTTGATCTCGCGCTCGTAGGTGGAGGTGGTTCCGTCAGGCGTCTCGATGCGGACCGTGATCCACATGCCGGTGGCGTAGTAGGAGGCGAGCGGGAAATTGGTCAGCAGTTCGGAGAAGGTATCGCCAACCAGGCCGATCTCTTCCATACCCAGGCTCAGAACCGGGGCGTAGGTGTGGATGATGTTGCCGTAGACCAACCCGCCCTGATTCTCGGTGGCGACATCGAAGGCGATGTTGATCGGCTGGCCAGCCAGTTCCACGGCGTTGAAGCTGGCTTCAAGCGGATACAGGTATTGGAGGTTCGGGCCGCCGATGGGGAAGGTGTAGTACTGTTCCACCTTGAGGCTCAGGTGCACTTTGTGTCGCAACGAATCAGGAAGCTCTGCGATGCGATCGGTGCCGTCCCCTGCCGGAGCTGCAAAGCTCTGGCCGATCTCTGCCGTCGTGAACGATGGATCGAGATCGGTCCATCCCGATCCGGGTAAGTAAGCCTCCACCCACCAATGGTCACGCGCCTCCGCGATGAGGGTGGGATCGTTGGCCGGATCGCTCACCTCGGTTCCGGGCGGGACGTGTCCCAGGATTTGGGTGGGGGTGGGAAACATGCTGAGGATCAACTGCTGTGCTTGGGACACGCTCAGCGTGCCGTGACGGTAGCGCGCTGGGATGCCGTAGGCCCGCAACATAGCGATCAGCAAACTGGCCTGGTCCACGGCGTTGCCCGCTGCGCTCCACAGCGTGCCGCGCGTGCCGCGCAACGAGCCGCTGTACGCCTCGAACTCTAGGTAGCGCACGTAGTCGAACATGCTCTGCGGATCCGCGCCGGTCGTCGCGACCTGGGCCAGCATCCGCGTATCGTAAATATCGGCATCCGGCGTCCAGATCAGCCACTGAGCGAAGCCATCCGGCGCCAGGAGCGCGGGTGCGCTGTGCGCAGAGACCATCCGACCCTGTAGGGCGCCGTAGGCCACGGCGCCGCTGTCGAGAGTTGTGAAATCCGCCGTCGCACCCGGGCCGGTCAAGGTGACGGAGAAGGACCGTTCTGCCCCTGGTGGGATCGCGCCCAGCTTCCAGATAAAGCTTTCGCCCTGGCGATCCGGCGGTTCGGTCGCCGAAACGTAGCTCCCGGCGCCGCCTAGATCGTTGACGACGATGACGTCCAGAATCGTATTCGGATCGGCGGTGGCATCGAAATTGGCCAAAACCTGCGCCAGCTCCACGACGTCTTCCGTTTCCGGTATCTGCGGCGTCAGCGAGACGGGCTGGTTGTTGGTCACAGTATACGTGATGACCACAGACTCTCCGGCTTGATAGCTGCTCTGCACCCTGGAGATAGAGAGCGGGTTGGTCAAAGCGGCGGGCAGAATGGCGCTGGCGGCCTGGTGCGTAGCCGTGACCCTGGTTTCTGTCGAAAACAGCGTCTCCGCCATTGCCGGTTCAAGTGTGTTGATGCCTAATCCAAAAGGGAATGATTGCAGTAGCAGTCCGAGAGTCACAATCGAGGCGATGATTTTGTAAGAGGTTTTTCTCTTCATAACAGCTTCTCCTTCGTATTTCGGGCGTAGGTTGGTGGTTTTGCTAGATTGTTGTATTTTAAATTATTAATATGATAAATATAGCACATACGGTATGGTAAGTTAAGTCGTGCTGTCTACATTTGCAAAAGTGCTATACTATCGAAAATGCGTTTCTGGATTTTGAGTGGTTATGTCCACACTGATTGAATTCGACAACGTCACCTACGCCTACCCGTTTCCCGGCGGTGGCCACATCGCGGCGCTGCGGGAGGTTTCGCTGCGCATCGAGGAAGGCGAGTACGTCGCTATCGTCGGGGCGAACGGTTCCGGCAAATCGACGCTGGCGCGGCACCTCAACGCGCTGCTCGTGCCGGACGATGGGCGTGTGACCGTCGCCGGGCTGGATACGCGCGACCAGGCGCAGCACGCGACGATTCACCGCACGGTGGGCATGGTCTTCCAGCGCCCGGAAGATCAGATCGTGGCGTCGTTGGTGGAGGAGGACGTGGCGTTTGGCGCGGAGAACATGGGCCTTCCTCCGGCAGAAATTCGCGCGCGCGTGGCTGAGGCGCTGGAAACGGTCGGGATGTCGGCGATGCGCCTGCGCCCGCCGCACCAACTCTCGGCGGGACAGCAGCAGCGCGTGGCGTTGGCCGGGGTGCTGGCGATGCGCCCGCACTGCATCGTCTTCGACGAGGCCACGGCGATGCTCGATCCCGCCGGGCGGCGCGCCGTCCGCGCGATGATGGCCGACCTGCATCGCGCCGGGCTAACGATCATCACGATTACACACTTTATGGAAGAGGCGTTGGATGCGCAGCGCGTGGTGGTTCTGGAACGCGGGCGCATGGCGCTGGATGGCCCGCCGGAGACGGTGTTCGCCGATGCCACGGTCCTTTGTACTTTGGGATTGGATTTACCTCCGGCAGCGGGTTTGGCGCGAACCCTGCGACAGCATTTTCCGGCGTTGCCTGCCGGTCTGTTGACCGTGCCTGCGCTCGTGGAGGCGTTGGATGCTCTGCCGCATCACGCCGTCGCAGCGCCGGTCGCGATGGTCGAACCGCTGCGGGTCATAACCGAGCCATTGATCGAAGTGCGCAACTTGGGCCATACTTATATGCTCGGCACGCCGCTGGCGCAGCGTGCGCTCGAAGGCGTTACGCTCGATATCGCCGAGGGCGCAGCGCACGGCTTGCTCGGCGCGACCGGCTCCGGCAAATCCACGCTGATGCAACACCTCAATGGGTTGCTGCGCCCGCAGGAGGGGATAGTGCGCGTCGGTGAGTACACGCTCGATGATCCCCAAACAGACGTGCGAGCGGTGCGCCGCATGGTAGGGCTGGTCTTCCAATTGCCGGAGGCGCAGATTTTCGAGCAGTACGTCGGCGACGAGATCGCTTACGGGCCACGCTTGCAGGGCTTGCTCGGCGACTCGTTGCGGGAGCGCGTGCGTTGGGCGATGGAACTGGTAGGGATGGGCTTCAATGCCTTCAAGGATCGCTTCACGTTTGCGCTCAGCGGCGGTGAGAAACGTAAAGTGGCGCTCGCCTCGATTCTCGCGCTGCGGCCCGAGGTGCTCTTGCTCGATGAGCCGACTGCCGGATTGGACCCGGCCTCGCACCGTGAATTGCTGGCGCATCTGCATAAGCTGAGAGAAACCGGCATAACGTTGGTACTGTCGTCGCACCAGATGGAGGACGTGGCGGCGCTCACCGGACACGTGACGGTGCTCGACGACGGGCGCTCCGTCCTCGACGGTCAGGTGACGGACGTTTTCACGCAGGGCGAGCGATTGCGTGCATTGGGGTTATCCACACCTGTCGTTACACAAGTGGTCGAAGGCTTGCGCGCGCGCGGCTGGACGCTCCCGCCCGGCCTGATCTCCCCCACGGCCTTGTCCGAAGCTTTGTCTCGCTATATTTTGTCAACGGATTGAACGGATTTTAACGGATTCTTTACCATTCGCTCATTCGCTCATTCACTCATTCGCTGATTCTTATGCACGATTTTGAGTTCTTACGCTTTGTGACCATCGGCCAATATCTGCCTACCGGTTCGGTCGTTCACCGGTTGGACCCGCGCGCGCGGCTGTTGGCCGGCTTTCTGTTGCTGGCCGCTGTCACTGCTGCGTCGCGTTGGACTGGGCTGGTGATGGCGCTCGTCTTGCTGCTTGCCGCACTGGTCATCGCGCGGATTCCGGTAGGATATGCGCTGAAGGGGCTGCTCCCGCCGCTGCCCTTTATCGCGTTTCTTGCGGTGTTGCAAATCGTCTTTGGTCCGCGCGGCGATGCTGTGCCGCCATTGTGGACGTGGGGACCGGCGTCCATTTCCACTGCCAGCCTCTTGAATGGCGCGCTGCTCGTGCTGCGCTTTGCAGCATTGATCCTGACGCTCAGTTGGCTCTCATTCTGCATCTCCACCACGGAAATCGTGCGCGCGTTGGATGCCTTGCTCGCGCCATTAACCAAAATCGGGCTGCCAACGCACGCTTTCGTGTTGATGGTGCAAGTGACACTGCGCTTTTTGCCGTTGTTGGCGCAGGAGGCGGAGCGGATCGCCAAGTCGCAGGCCTCGCGGGGCGCCGAGTGGGGGACGGGCCGGGGTGGCTTGCTGCGCCGCGCGCGCCAGGCGCTGCCGCTGCTGGTGCCGTTGTTTCTCTCCGGGTTGCAGCGAGCGGAGAACCTCGCGCTGGCGATGCAGGCGCGCGGCTACCAGGGCGGCAAGGGCCGCACGGCGATGTCGCCGTTGCGGTTTCGTCCGCCAGACGCGGCGGCGGTGGCTCTGGCGGCAGCGTTGGCGCTCCTGGTGATATATATGTGAGCCAGCCCGTCGATTTCAAGGTGCAACGCGCTTTTGACGTTATGACCAGACCTGACAGGTTTCAGAAAACCTGTCAGGTCTCTGGATAGAAGTCGTCCTCCCCCCGTCTACCGTTTACTGTCTACCGTCTACTCTACTTTCACTTTCGTAGTCTCAAGTTTGATGGTATAATAGCGCAGTTATTGGAAATTCTTAAAGTTGCCGGGATAGACCGGCCCGATTTGAGAGGAATGAACGAAACAACACAAGTGAACGATACGTTCGGACAAGAAACGTCCGCG
>Ga0209614_1001169_pt1 | contig 20410 bp, 23 predicted proteins | sample BlaSprsedimmetaG_FD_185484 | JGI IMG/M metagenome (GOLD analysis project Ga0209614, IMG submission 185484) | Hot spring sediment bacterial and archeal communities from California, USA to study Microbial Dark Matter (Phase II) - Blank Spring... ... | reverse complement strand
GCAATACCCACTGAAGTCAGGGTTTCGTACTTACCATGACCGTAAGGGTGGTACTCGTCCTTGGGCCTGGAGGCCATCCATATACCGAAGAGGCCGATAATATTGGACGAGCCATCCGAGAAGGAATGGTAGCCGTCCGCCATGACGCTGGCGCTGTTTATAACCCAGCCGTAAAAAAGCTTGCAGGCAGCCACGGCAAAGTTCAGAACTAAAACGATCCATAAGACCTTGCTGATCTGGCGAAATCTATCCTGTTCCATAGTTTGTGGTACTTATAATCGGTTGATAAGACCGGCGGTATAAGCGGCACCAAAGCCGTTGTCTATATTGACTACGGCTACGCCTGCCGCGCAAGAATTGAGCATGGCCAGAAGGGCCGCAATCCCTCCGAAGCTTGCCCCGTATCCCACGCTGGTGGGTACAGCAATAACCGGTTTATCCACAAGCCCGCCAACTACGCTGGGCAGGGCGCCTTCCATCCCGGCCACCACAATGAGTACAGAAGCAGAGGCGATTTTTTCTTTATGACTGAGAAGCCGATGGATACCGGCTACACCTACATCATAGAGATACTCCACCCGGTTGCCCATTATCTGCGCCGTAAGGTAAGCCTCTTCGGCTACGGCGATATCAGAAGTGCCGGCGGAAATGACCAGGATGGTCCCTTTACCGACGATTTCCGGCTCTTTTGTCTTAAGGATCAATAACCGGGATAATGGATGGTAAACGGCGTCCGGGAGAGAGGAACGGATGTATGCGGCCTTGTCCTCACTGATTCTGGTGACCAGAACCCGGTCGCTGTGTTCATAAATGGAGGTAACAATCTTAAGCAGTTGTTCAGCGGTCTTCCCTTCACCGAAGACTACTTCTGGAAACCCTTGACGCAGGGGCCGGTGATGGTCGATTTTGGCATAGGTCATATCCTCAAAAGGCAGGTTTTTCAAGGCCTGGAGGGCCTGTTCAACCTCTGTTCGGCCTTCCCGTACAGACATGAGCAGATCTTTTAATTTATCCATGTTCATATCAACCATTTATCCGTTTACACGTTAGCACGTTCGAACGTTAGTTGCATCCCTTACTCGCAAATCTATGCCCCGGTTGCAGGTGCTGTCAAGGTATTTCTGACAAACTATAGTATAGCTTCATACCATTCATCCCAAAGTGATACAGCAAAAAAAGCCAGTCAAAAGACTGGCTTTTTTGTTTTGATTATGGTGGGCGGTGCGGGATTCGAACCTGCGACTTCCACCGTGTGAGGATGGCACTCTAACCACTGAGTTAACCGCCCAGTTGTTCTACTTCTACCCAATGCACGGAGAAATTTCAAGGTTATTTTTGCCATGCACGGTAACGCCATAGTAAGGTTCATTTTTATTTTATCTCTGGGTAAGGCCGTTTTTGGAGAACGGCGTGGAAAAGTTGTTGACATCGGGGGCAGGATGAATAAGATAGCTGTTAAATTTTGCCGTCTTCATTTTGGCTTACCGGTTTACGGGAGGGATACGACATGGGTATGAAAATGAGCTTAAATAGTTTTAAGAATCCATTACTGGTGTTCTCGGTAACCGTCTGGTTTACAGCTTTTCTTCTGTTTCCGGCTTTAGCCACGGCCGCCCTTTCTGACTCCATTCTGAGCAGCCCGGAGGCATCCCTGGAACGGGAGGCAGAACTGGCTGAGGTCAGACAGGTCCTGGAGAACAAGATAGCCGTGCAGAAGCTAAAGGATTTTGGCTTGAGTTCGGACGAGGTCTCAGCTAAGCTATCTTCGATGACTGATGAGCAGATTCATCACTTGGCTTCGCTTTCTGATCGCATCACGGCTGGCGGTGATGGGGTAGGTACGGTCATCGGCGTATTACTCATCATTATTCTGGTTATAGTAATTATCAAGCTTCTGGATAAAAAGATTATCATAAAATAACGTCATCGTGACCCCGTTCCTTTCCTCAGCCTGGCGCAGGAATATAGGATTGATTGCCGTCGTTCTACAGGTTTTTCTGACGGCCTCCTGCAGCAGCATAACTACACGTCTCCAGATTATCGAGGCAATTACACGCGGAGAGGAACGGGGTCACTACATCTCTTCCTTCCCTTTTATTTATCAAAAAGATAAGCGTTGCGGGACGGCGGCCCTGGCCAGCGTCCTTCGCTATTATGGAGATCCAATCAGTGAGGAGGTAATTGCCGGAGATATTTTTTCTCAAGAGCTGAAGGGCACTTTGCTATCCGACCTGGAAAATTTTGCCCGCCGCCGGGGATTCTACACCCGTGTCTATCCGGGAAGCCTGTCCGACCTTAAAAGGCATATGGAACGTAATGAGCCTGTTATTATCCTTATCGATGATGGTTTTTCAGCCTATCAGCGTCCCCATTACCTCGTAGCGGTGGGATATAGTGAAAAACGGAGGCTGGTGATTGTCCATACCGGAACAGAGGCCGATGCTCTCTGGTCTTACGGACGGCTGGAATCGGCCTGGGCCCGGATGAATCATCTTTGCCTCCTTATTGTGCCTGTTTCCGCCGATGGCTCATAGCTGATAGCTGATAGAAGGATTAGCCATGTACAAAACAGCCTGGGTTGCCGTGCTGGTTTATATGGTTTTGTGTTCCGGCTGTGCAAGATTACCGGAGATCGTCTTTCTCCACGATCCGCTTACAGCCGAGGAACACAATGACCTTGGTGTCTCCTACGAAAACAAGGGAGAATATGCCTTAGCCGAACGTGAGTACCGGGAAGCGTTAAAGAAAAAGAAGGATTTTTTCAATGCCCAATTCAACCTGGGCAACGTTTACTTTAAAATGGGGCGGGTAGATGAGGCGAAAGATGCCTACAAAAAGGCTATAGCCCTTGATCCCGCGCAACCTGATCCTTATAACAATCTGGCCTGTTTTTATCTTCAGAACGGCCGCAATCTGGACGAAGTGCAGAAATTGGCTGAGAAGGCCGTGAGTTTGTCCGGACCGCGGCGTTATCGTTACCTGGACACCTTAGGCATGGCCTATCTTGCTAAAGGAGAGGTTGATAAGGCCATCCGGTATTTAGAGGAGGCGCTTAACATTACGCCGGATGAAGACAAGGTCTTTCTGACCGAGGTCTACAGGCATCTGGCAGAGGCATATGGGATGAAAGGGGACGAAGTCCAAGCGAAAAAATATCTGGATAAGGCCCTGGAGTTGACAGAAGAAGGCCATTCTCTTTAAGTTATTTATCCAACTGCCGATAAAACAATAAAGGAGGCAGGGCCATGAAGATAAAAGAGACAGTAAATCATTCGGCTGGCGAGGCAGGCCGGCTACAACCCAGGAAAAAAGCAGAAGGGGCGTCCTTCCGTGATGTCTTTTCCAAAGTTGCGGGGAAGGCAGATCAAGCGCCTGCGAGCGCAGGGCTAAATAATGCGGCGCCGCTTTCTTCTATTGATGCGCTTGCTGCCCTGGGGACAGATACCAGACTCCAGGGAGTGGCCAGGGCAGAGGAATTGATTGCCCTTCTGGATCAATACCGTATGACCCTCGCCGATCCAAAGAAAACCCTGAAAGATGCCAGTCTCCCGCTTAATTCGGCTGGTGAGAAGGTTAGACAGCTTGATCTTATTATCCAGGGATTGCCCTCAGGCGACCCACTCAAAAGGCTTCTGAATGAAACAGGGGTTATTGTTGCGGTTGAGACCATTAAATTCAATAGAGGCGACTATCTTTAATACCAGGTTGCAATCCTTCCTCACCCCTCAATGACCTTAACATAAACCTTTCGGGTGCGCGGGCCGTCAAATTCGCAGAAGAAGATGCTCTGCCAGGTCCCCAGCAAGAACTTACCTGATTCTACAATTACCTTTACCGAAGAACCCATGATACTGGCCTTTATGTGAGCCGGCGAGTTGCCCTCAGCGTGACGGTAGGGGAAACGAAAAGGTATTACCTCATTCAGGACGGCCAGGATGTCCGTTTGAACACCCGGATCTGCTCCCTCATTAATGGTAATCCCCGCGGTGGTATGGGGCACAAAGATACAGCATAGGCCGTCCTGAATGCCTTTTTCCTTTAAAACCCGCTCTGCCTGACTGGTTATATCTATTAATTCAGTCTGATTTGTCGTCTTTATAGTGATAGCGGCAGTCATGGACGTGTTCCTCTTAAGATGTCAGTTTTGGCTCTCGGCTATCAGCAACCGGACTGTTACTGTTGTGCCTTTTCCGACCTCACTTTCGATGTGGATGGTCCCGTTTGACCCGGTCACTATCTGATAAGCTGTCCATAAACCAAGTCCCGGGGACTGGGTTCCTTTTGTAGTGAAGAAAGGCAGAAAGACCTTGGGGATATCTTCGCGCGCGATACCCGATCCCTGATCGATAAACCGGATCTCAACCATGCCCTGGTCCTTAACCCGGTTTATGTTAATCTCGATACTTCCTTGGCCGTCCATGGCTTCAACGGCATTCTGCACGATTTTTTCAAAGGCCAGGGGGATATTGTCCAGAGCCCTTACAGATAGGGTCTGACCATCACCGGTAACCTTTATGGTGAACGGCACAAATTTTTTTCTGAGTGAGGAGAGGACAGAAGGAAGGGCGATCTTTACTATCTCTTTTTCGTTTATGTATGAGGTGACGGAAAGAAGCTCGTTCACTACCTCTGTTACGCGTAGTGCGGCGTCAACAGCAGACCTTAAGCGATCCTGGGCCTTGTCAATCTTATTATCTTGTAGATGCTCGAGGGCGAGATCCCCCAGGGCCACTACGCTGGTTATTCGGTTATTTAAGGTGTCGGCTAAGCCCCGCACCAGTTCCAGGAGGGCGTCTTGTTTCTCTTTTTGCTTGGCTATTTTCCCCAGGCGTTGTCTGTCCAGGGCCCGTTGTACCTTGAAGAGGAGATCAGCCCGTTCACAGGGTTTAAGGATGTAGTCCATGGCCCCGGCATACATGGCATTTACGGCCGTTTCAACGGAGGAATGCCCGGTTATCATGAGGACAATGGATCCCGGCGAGATCTTTTTGGCCTCTTTAAGAAGGGTGAGACCATCCATGCCTTCCATAACCAAGTCGGTAAGGATGAGGTGATAAAACTCACGACTCAGACTGGTCAGAGCCTCTTTGCCGCTAGTGACCGGCGTGACCTGATAGCCGTCTTGTTCCAGCATGCTGGTCAGAATATCCAATGTGAGCTTGTCATCATCTACAACCAGGATTTTGGGGTACGCGGTATTGGTCATATTTTTACCTGATAAATTACATCAATATTATGAATATTTCGACTTCATGTCAAGAAATGTCATTTTTAAGGTTGCGCTTTTTAAGAGATAAATTTTTGATAGATTTTTGCCTTGACGTATTGGCAGTTTAGTGAGAATTAACTTATGAGGACTGGGAAAGGTAACAATAATATGAACGCTACGCCTATTTTTAAAAGCGACATTTTGAAGGCTCGTACACAGCAGCTCCAGGAAAAGATGCGGGCGCAAGGCATTGATGGAGCCCTCATAAAGCAGAATGCAGACCTTTACTATTTTAGCGGCACGATGCAGGAAGCGTATCTTTTTATGCCTCTGAGCGGCGCACCCCTTCTTATGGTCAGACGCAATCTGTCACGGGCGAGAGCGGAGTCTTCCCTTGAAAACGTCATACCGCTCGGCAGTGTGCGGGAGATACCCAGGACGATAGCCGGGCATGGTTACCATATCCCAGGGCTTCTGGGCCTGGAAATGGATGTGATGCCGGCCAAGCTATTTCTTTATTTAAGAGATGACGTATTTCCGGGAGTAAAAATAGCGGACGTCTCTCATGCGATTCGCGAGGTGCGGATGCTCAAGTCTCCCTTAGAGATAGAATGGCTGCGGCAGGCTGCCGAACAACTGAACAGCGTCATTAAAGAAGTGCCGGACTTATTGCGGCCGGGGATGACCGAACTGGAACTTTCCATTGAGCTTGAATACCGGCTCCGCCGGGCCGGCCACCAGGGATTCATGCGTATGCGGGCCTGGAACCAGGAGCTCTTCTTTGGGCACATTCTATCCGGGCCGTCCGGCGCGGAACCTTCTTACTTTAAAGGGGCCACCGGAGGTAAGGGTATCACCCCGGCCTTTAGCCAGGGGGCGTCAAACAGGGTTATTTCCATGGGGGAGCCGGTTAGTATTGACCTGGGAGGATGTGTAACGGGCTATATGACCGATCAGACCAGGATGTTTGCCATCGGTTTCCTGTCCGGGGAGTTGAAAAAGGCTTATGAGGCGGTCATTGAGATACACTATGGGCTCCGGGAAAAAATACGGGGGGGCGAGACCTGCGGCCGCATCTATGAATGGGCCTGTAACAAGGCGGCCTCTCTGGGCTATGCGGACAACTTTATGGGCTATGGAGAGGCCAAAATGCCGTTTATCGGCCACGGCATAGGATTGGAAGTAGACGAACTGCCGATTTTTTCGGTCCGGAATTCCATGCGGCTGGAGGCCGGAATGACCTTTGCCATCGAGCCAAAGCTCATCTTCCCCGGGGTAGGGCATATAGGCGTTGAAGATACCTACGTGCTCACGCCGGAGGGTGTTGAGGTGCTCACTACGTCACCGGATGAAATGGTGATTATCACACCCGGGTAAGCGTTCAGCCATCAGCCTTCAGCCTTCCGCAATAAGCGGTATTTCCTCACCGAGCAATGCCACCCGAAGCCACCTGCAGGCGAAGGCATAGAGTGAAGTCTCATCACGTAGTATGGGCCTTATATCTTCATTTTTGAGGCTATAGGTCTCCAGAAAGCCTTGTCCGGATGCCAGTACACTGAATTCATCGAGGCTGTAGCTGGCCAGAAAGAACATCTGTATGCCCTTTTTATCCAGGCCGCCGGCGGGAAACCTTTCGCTAAGGGTTACCTGAGACCACAGGTCGTTCATCTTTTCGTAAACAGCCGTCCCCTGTCTTACCAGCCATGCCCTTACGGTCAACGAGTTATTTTCTCCTGGAAATCCCCACATCTCCCCTTTGCTAAAGGGGTGTGAGGGGGGATTTTTTTCATTAAAGCCCAGGCAAAACGGTCTTTTTACTACTGAGTACATGGGCGTTAGCGGTCTGCCATCCCCGGCTTTGCCAACACATGGTTCTAAAGGAAAGGCGCGACATGACCAGGGACGGTCTGGATATACCCGGCATCCATCCGGACTGGAGAATGGGCAGTATTTTTCGTCCCCCATCATCTTCATTACAACCAGGGGGTGGCCGATCTCTTCCATATAGATGGCTGTAGTATAGCGGTCAAGGAATTCCCTTGAGGAAAGAGAGAGATTTCTTTTCAGCCGCATTATGTCATAAGGCGTGAGAAAGAGGTTAATATCCCGGCAGCATTGGTTGAAGCAGTCTAACGCCTTCCGGCAGTCAAAGGGAAATATGTCATCCAGGCCAAGCGTAATTGTTTCGTCCATTATTGTCTCCGTATGTAGCTGATAGCTCGATCGCACCCTAATGGGTGCGGCTACCTCGGTTCTACAGCAGTTTTGGTAGCCGCAGGCTTTAGCCTGCGTTACCCGCTAAGCTGAAAGCTTATTAATTTTTTACCGCAATAAAGGCCATCTCCACCCGCGCGTCTTTGGGTAGTTCTGAGACCTCTACGGTGGCCCGACCCGGCGGATCGTCTTTAAAGAATTCACCATAGACAGCATTCATGGCGGCAAAGTCATTTAAATCTCTCAGATAGACATTAGCCTGAACCACATCCGCATAACCCATATCTGCCGCCCTTAATATCGCCCCGAGATTCTTTAAAACCTGTCTGGTCTCGGTGGCTATATCCGTGTTGACCATCTTTCCGGTGACCGGGTCAAGGGCGATCTGTCCGGAGATGAACAACTGGCCACCAGCCATGACCGCCTGACTATATGGACCTATGGCTTCCGGGGCCTCTTTTGTCTTAATGATCTTTTTCACTTGTGAATTCTCCTATCAGGACGCAGACTTTCGCAGATATGCGCAGAAAAATGTTTCAAATTATCTGTCTATAGAGGCTATTGTAAAAACCGTCACACCGGTGAAAACCGGTGTCCAGAGATATCTCAATCTGTTTGAAATTACTGGATTCCGGCTTCCGCCGGAATGACAAGAACACCATTTACAAGACTTTTGCAAGAGGCGCTCTATTTAAAATCCTGTTAATCTGCGTTCATCTGCGTCCAAAATTCCTGGTTGATTCGAGAAGATTTCTCCCCCGGTCGAGAAGACTATAGGTAAGGATACTGGTAAGGACCACCATGTCTTCAGTAGGGAGGAAGGAAGAAATCGTTTCATCAAAGAGAATGTTTCCTTCTGCCGGGAATTCGTCATCTCCCTGCCAGAGTACAAAGGCCAGGGGGATATTGGGGAGCGGACGGAGCACGAGCGAAATATCGCCTAGTCCGACAGAGGACAGGGTAGGCAGCCCTCTGGAAAATTCCCGCAATATTTCCGGGTGACGACCAAAGAAAGCGGTGAAAGGCTTAATACATCTCTTGACGAAAGGTTCGTAGTAAAACATTCCCGATGGGATATGCCGGAAGGTTATCCAGTTTTCCGTGGTCGGGACTCCCCGGGCGTGTATCAGGTAATGGAGGATAACGATTTGTTCTGTCAGTTTTAGTGCTTTTGGGCCGGTGATAACCTCGATTTCCACTTCCGGGAAGCGGATGGCGCACTCTCCAGCCCAGAAAGTGAGATGGAGGAGCCCTTCGCCCTGAGCGTTTCCTTCCCATCGGCCGCCGGTTCTTATGGAGATTGGTTCTGGATCCATCGCGGCCAATGTTTTCCTGGCTAACGCAACCGATTCCTGATAAGCCTCTTCAAAAGGCATCTTTCACCTGACAATATGCTCACCGCAAAGGCGCAAAGAACGCAAAGCTGATGAAATCAGTTGAGTAGTTAAGTAGTTGAGTGGCTGAGTAGTTACTCAACCACTCAACTGTTTTTACCACTCATCTACTCAACCAATTGACCGCATAATATGTTTCCTTAGCGTTCTTTGCGCCTTTGCGGTGAAAAAAGTTTTTTACGATTTCTACAAAAACAACCTTACCTGCCGGACGATTTTATCTGTATTCGGTGGCGTATACCACCTTATTTCCGGGTCGCCTCTGAACCACGTCAACTGTCTCTTGGCATAACGTCTGGTATCCCGGATCATAGTGCGCATCATTTCGTCAAAGGTATATTCATCTTCGAGATACCGGATGACGTGCCGATAGCCGAGAGACTGCATGGGTTTGAGGTCTTTAGCGTAACCAGCCGCAAGAAGTCCCCTGACCTCATCAATCAGGCCTGCCTCCAACATCTCACATGCGCGGAGCTCAATCCTTTCATAAAGCTTATCACGGTCGAGTTCAAGTCCTATTTTTAATGTGTCATATTTGCTATCGCTAAATTCATGCTCAGATTGATAAACTGAAATAGGTTTGCCGGTCAGTCGGAATACCTCTAGGGCCCGCATGATGCGCACCTTATCGTGGCCGTGGATCTTCTCCGCGGCTTCCGGATCTACCTCTTTCAATTCCGCATAGAGGCGGTCCAGGCCGTTTTTTTCCATCCCGTCTCGTAGCGATTGGCGTACGTTCTCGTCGGTAGCCGGAAAATAAAAAAGGCCGCGCGTCAGGGCCTTGATATAAAGGCCAGTCCCTCCGACTACGAAGGCACATTTGTTCCGCCTGGCTATATCTCCGATAGCCTCTTCCGCATCCTGCCTGTAGCGGGCGGCATTATACACCTCATCCGGATATACAATATCCAGGAGATGGTGCGGCGCCAGTCTTCTTTCCTCTGGTGAAGGCTTGGCCGTGCCGATGTCCATCAGCCTATAGACCTGCATGGAATCGGCGTTTACGATCTCACCACCGAACTCCCGGGCGAGTATAATGGACAGGCTGGTCTTCCCAACCCCCGTCGGCCCGGCAATGATAATCAGCGGTGTTTTACTATTTACGTTTGAAGCCTTTTTCCAGTTCATAGTACGTGTAGAGTTGCCGGATGGGCCGACCATGCGGACAGTTTGAAGAAACGGGACAGGCGTTAAGCTGCTGCAAAAGGCTCTCCATCTCCTCGACCGTCAGCAGTTGTCCGGCTTTTATGGCGGCGCGGCAGGCCATGAGGGCCAGGATATCATTAAGGAGTCTTTCGTCCAGGAACGAGCCTCCGGCAGAGGCCATGATGGCCAGGGCCGATTCCACCAACTTTTTTATGTCCCGGCCGGCCAGTATGGCGGGCGCAGCCCGGATGACAAAGGTTTCTCCGCCAAATGGCGCTATCTCCATCCCCAATGCGGCAAAATCCGCAAGATGCCCGGATAAGACATCTTTTTCAGATCGGGCCAGTTCAAGGGTTATAGGAAAGAGGAGTTGCTGGCTATCAATTCCACCTTTCTGGAGTCTGCTTTTGAGACTTTCAAAAAGGACGCGTTCGTGAGCGGCATGCTGGTCGATGATAATCAGCCCTTCTTCCGACTGGCAAAGGAGGTAACTTTCGGCCAGCTGGCCGATAAGTCGCAATTCAGAAGACGATGGTTGGGTCAATGGAAGAGAACCGGCGTATGGAGACGCTTTTTCCTGCACACTAACCCCGGCTTTTAGAGGTTCTTCCGAAAAGAGGCCCTGTGTTTGGTGGATAGTCCCGCCGTAGGCGGATTTATCAGGTTGTCTATATTGTTCCCGTGCCCGGCGTGTTTCAGCCGTTTTCGGTTCCCCGACCTTTTGCCGGGAAAGAATGGCTGCACGTATGCCTTCACTCACCATCTGATGTATCAATTTTGGTTCCTTGAAACGGACTTCATGTTTGGTCGGGTGCACATTTACATCCACCCCGGCTGGAGGAAGTATTACGTAGAGGGCTCCGACCGGATAGCGTCCCTTCATAAGGAAACTTCCATAGGCCTCGAGGACGGCATGCTGGATGATCCGGTCACGTACAAAGCGTCCGTTGATAAAGATGCAGAGGGATCGTAAGGAGGCCCGGTTTATCTCCGGTTTTGCCACATAACCGGAGAGGGTTATTCGATCTTTTGTGCACGCCCCGGCGCATCTTTGATTTGATACAGAGATCAGGCTACTGGTGTGGTCAAGACGAAATATGGCCTGCAGGCGATCTTCGAGCTTTTCGCCGGCTGAGGTGGTGAGCGCCCCGCGCCCATCATTAGAGAAGATAAATTGCACACTGCAGGCGGCAAGCGCCATGTGCTCGACGACGTCCTGAATATGCCCGGTCTCCGTGCTGTATGACTTGAGGAACTTCCGGCGGGCCGGCAGGTTGCCGAAGAGATCCCTGACTTCAACTACTGTCCCTTCCGGGCAACCTGTTTCCAGGACTTCTTTTATGCGGCCATAATGGATGGTAACCCGATGCCCGGATAGATCCCCGCGGCGGCGGGATAGCAAGGCCATCCTGGAGACGGAGGCGATGCTGGGCAGGGCCTCTCCCCTGAATCCCAGAGTATTAATGTGGAACAGGTCCGTATCAGTCGCAATCTTGCTGGTGGCGTGGCGTTCCAGGGAAAGGAGGATGTCCTCGCGATCCATTCCCTCGCCATTGTCCATAACCCGAATAAGCTGCTGCCCGCCGCCTTTTACCTCTACCTCTATACGCTTCGCCCGGGCATCCAGGGCGTTTTCGATGAGTTCTTTCACCACCGAGGCCGGGCGTTCGATGACTTCTCCGGCCGCAATCTGATTGGTAAGGGATTCAGGGAGTATCTTTATCTTAGCCAAGGTTGATGAACTCGTAAAAAGTCAAATTTTGGACGGCACAGTAAAAAGCTCCAGTTGCAAGGCGCGCAAATCCTGAGGAATGATGCGTAGTTATAGCTACGCCTCAGTGACGAAGGATGCCGCGCAACGCAGCAAATGGACTTTTTACGAAGCCGTCAAGGTTTGCTCAGTTGGATAATTTCATGGTGACATTATCCTGGATCCAGTGTGCGTCCCACCATTCAACCGGGTTGACAAATGTTCCGCCTACAAGCATGGAAAAGTGGAGGTGGTCGCCACCGGCCAGACCGGTAGATCCTGAGCAGCCTAACACCATCCCTTTTTCCACCATCTGCCCGGGAGCAACATTGACGCTGCTTAAGTGGGCATACAGACTGAAGATACCCTGCCCATGGTCAATGATGATGGTATTTCCGTAAATACCGAGGTATCCGGTAAAGATAATCTTACCGGAATTGGCGGCCTGGATGGGCGCTCGTTCGTTTGAGGCTAAATCAATACCCAGATGGACAGCACGGTCTATTTCCTGCCCGTTATAGGTGTAGGTACGCTGATCGGCAAAGAGGCCCATGGGCGCTGCGTTTTGCATACGCAGAAATGCTGCGGTCCAGAGTGGCTTGGCCTCCGAACGGGAACAGATCTCCGCCACCTTGCGGTCATTTTCAACCCTGAGCTTGTGGTTAACCTGGACAAAGACCTCTTCATAATTCCCCTTAAGGTCCGGATAGTGTTGCATAAGCTCCGGCATCTTGGTTTCTAGAAAGGCCGGAGAGAGCGCAATCTTATCTGCCCTGAACCGGCGAGTTTTTATACGATACGTAAAAGGGACCCGGGCTGTATTGCCGGCCGCGTCTCGAGCGGCAAGGTATAGGGGGACACTGGCCGGGGCGTCCCACGGCAAGGCGAAATAGGCTACATAAACCCCTTTGGGGCCTTCTGGTTTTGGATACCCGCGGTAGAATTTCTGGCCCACGAAAACACCGCTGACCGGGACATCACCTTCTGTCTGATAGACAACGAGCCCGCTGCCCCCCAGGTTGATATTATGGGCGGTGCTCAGGCCATAAACGTTAGGCGGCCTGCTGTCAATGGATACTTTTTTATCTACGATACGCCTGTTGCCTGAAAACCATCCCCACCATGAATAATCCCTGGCCGATACCCGGAGAACGGCCTCACCATCAACCAGTCCTGAAGCAAGGGGGCGAAGCGTTACAGGCGTAGAGTGTCTTTTTATAATTCCTCTCAGCAGCAAACCTCCTCTGGGAAAAGACTGCTTTGCCACTCCCACCTTTTTACCCCCCTGAAGGAGGTTTACTTCTATTTCTCTGATCCCGCTCAGCCTGTCTTTAGCGGTAATGGTTACGGTCTTTTCCGCGCCTACGCGGTTAACATCAGGTATAATGCGCACCTCCGGCTTAAAAAATTCAAATTTTAATACAAATACTGCAAGTATTAAAAGGAGTATTAGTAGTCCAAATATAGTGATTGGAAAGCGGTACTTAGGCATAAGGCGAGATTCACTCCTTTTGGGATGTTATAGCATACGAAAGTATACCGAAACAGGCAAAACGTCAAGTGGCGCCAAATCCACTACCTATTTTCCCCTGTATGCCACTTTCCTGCCCTGAGAGGTCGTTTCTCGGTAGGAGCACCTTCCAGGTGCGCACGGTGTCGCGGCAAGATGCCGCTCCTACGGGGCGACACTCCTTTCGGCCTAATTTCTTGGCCTCGTTGACGATAGATTGTTCGTGCAAAAACTTTCCATCACCTTGATTGATTCAAGATCAACGAGGTTTTTCTATTTTTTGACGGCGGATTTAGGCCATGTAAGCAAATTCAAGGCGCTTTCGGTTCATCCCCACGCATGCAGGGAATATTAATGACATATGAAGATGTGACCCCGCTAACTACAGGTTGCTGCCTCTGGTTATAATCTGTCTGCCCAGTTTCTCCCTGATCCGGTCAATGGCATGATCGACTCGTTCCAGTTTCTCTGTCTCTTTTTCCACGCCGGGGAGGAGAGAATATTGCTGCCCTCCACCAAAATTGGAAACGGCGAGTCCAATCAAACGCACGGGCGTCTTCAAATTATACCGTTCGAGAAGCATGACGGCGGTGTCATAGAGGATTTTAGTCGCACACGTGGCCTCTTTAAGGCTGTGGCTTCTGGTCGCCAGGGTAAAGTCGCTGTGTTTAAGCTTTAAGGTTATGGTCCGCCCTTTTAAACCATCCCTGCGCAGCCGTTCCCCTACCTCTTCTGCCTGGGACAGGAGCTGCTTCTTAAGTGTATTAATAGCGGTTGTGTCCTCAGGGAGGGTATCTTCGCTGCCCATGGATTTGGCCGGGCTGCAAGGGATAACCGGTGAATCATCGATCCCCTGCGCCAATTCCACTAAGCGCAGGCCATACTTGCGGAATTTCCTCTCCAGAAGCCCGGGCGGGAAACGCAGGATATCAGAAACAATGTGGATTCCCAGCCCTCGGAGCGCCTCCTCAGATTTGGGGCCGACGCCAGGCAGTTTGTTGACCGGCAGCTCTTTCAAAAAATTCTGCACCTCTTCTTCCGGTACGATCGTCAGCCCGTCAGGCTTTTGCAGGTCAGAGGCTATCTTGGCCAGAAACTTATTGGGGGCAATACCAATAGAGCAGGTCAGGCACGCCTCGGCGTATATTCTCCCTTTAATCTTACGAGCGGTCTGCGTAGCGTCCCCATGCAGCCTTTCCGTGCCCGCGAGATCGATAAAGGCCTCGTCTATGGATACCTGCTCGACAAGCGGCGATACGGCCTCCAGTATGGCCATCACCTTTTGTGATACCTCCTGATACCTTTTCATTCTGACCGGTAAAAAGATGCCTTGCGGACAGCGCCTCTTGGCCTCGAAGATGGGCATGGCCGACCGGACGCTGTATTTCCGGGCCTCATAAGAGGCGGTAGAGACGACGCCTCGTTTTGCGCCGCCCACGATAACCGGTTTGCCCTTAAGCGCGGGATTATCGACCTGCTCTACCGCGGCAAAAAAGGCGTCCATGTCAATGTGGAGGATAGCGCGGGAGAGGGGTAGGGTGAGGGGCACATTCTCTCTCATTCTGGTGAGCCCTGTTTGCCCGCGGGTACGCTTCTCTTTCTCTTCCGCCGATCGAGCACCTCAACCAAAATGGGTAAAAGTACCAGCCCTCCGGGTAATAGTAAGATGGATAAGGCAGGTATCCTTTTGGCAAGACGGGTCAAGTGTTTCTTCATGGCGGCCAGTTCTTCCTCTGTCCACCTGGCGTGCGTACCTTTCATAAGGATACGCATAAGATCCTGAACCCGGAGGACTTCATCCAATATCTCATCCCGGTATCTTAAAAAAGTGGCCTTAGCCTCTGCCTTGAGATTTTTTAGATGCATAATGGCACTAGGTTTTCTTTGTGTTCCCTAAACGTTCGCTTTTTTCGCGGCGCCGTAAGATAAGCCGGAGCGGACACCGGTCAAAGGCGAACTTCTCTCGCAGTTGATTGATAAGGTAGCGTTCATAGGAAAAATGGATGGACTCCGGGTAATTAGTGAAGACCACAAAGGTAGGCGGCTTTATCCCGGTCTGGGTCATGTAGTATAACTTCACCCGGCGTCCCCCTCGAAGAGGAGGTTCGTGATGAACCAGAATCTCCTTAAGGGCCTGGTTAACCTTACCGGTAGAGATGCGGGCCGTATATTGTTTATAGACCTCATTAACTGAGTTTAAGACACGGTTGACCTGATAGCCGGTCAGGGCGGATACTTTAACTACCGGGGCATAGGCCATAAAGGGTGTGGCCGCAGTAATATCCTCCATGATCTTTTTCTTACGCTTCTCATCATCCTTCACCAGATCCCACTTATTAATTACTATAATACAGCCCTTGTGATTATCTGAGACATAGCCGAGGATGTGGGTATCCTGATCGGTAATCCCTTCTATGGCGTCAACAAGTACAATGGCTACGTCGCACTCCGCCAGGCTCTTTAATGCCTTTAGAATGCTATACTTTTCCAAACGATGGCTGATGCGCCCCTTCTTCCTTATCCCGGCGGTATCGATCAGGCGGTATTTTATCCCCCCTCTCTCCAGGATAGTGTCCACGGAATCACGCGTGGTGCCGGCCACCTCGGTCACCAGCATCCTCTCTTCGCCCAGTAACCTGTTAACCAGCGAAGACTTGCCGACGTTCGGCCGCCCCAGTATAGCCATCCGTATAACTTCCGGCCCGGCATCTAGAGCGCCCTCCGCAGGAATATGAGCAACGAGCTCATCCATAAAATCCCCGATGCCATAACCATGCTCAGCCGAAACCCCATAAATATGATCCACTCCGAGTTGGTAAAAATCTAAGAGGAGATCCTCCTTTTCCAGGCTATCTATCTTATTTGCTACGTAGAATACCGGCTTTTCTATCTTCCGCAGGCGTTCGACCGCCTCAAAATCACCGGCCGTAAGCCCCTCCCGTCCGTCCATGAGAAAGACGACAGCGTCCGCCTCTTCCATGGCCAGGGTAGTCTGTTCCTGCATCCTTGAGACCAGCGTATCACCTCCGGCTGGTTCGAATCCGCCTGTGTCAACCAGGACAAACCGCCTCCCTTCCCAGGCAACCTCACCGTAATTCCGATCCCTCGTCACCCCTGGTGTGGAGTCAACGATAGCCCTCCGGCTGTGCGTCAGGCGGTTAAAAAAGGTTGATTTACCGGTGTTCGGCCGTCCTACGATAGCCACTAGAAAAGGCATGGATACCTCTTTTATAATACTTTAGCTCTTTGAAACAGTTATTAAGTCCGAAAACTCCGGTTACTTCGGGACTGGAGCTAAATCCGAAATTCGAATATCGAAATTCGAAACAAATTCAAATTCCTAATGTCTCAGCGTTCAAAACCGTAGCGTGGTCAATTCGTTTTGATCATTCGGATTTTGCTCATTCGATATTGTTTCGGGATTCATGCTTCGGATTTCGAATTTGAAACCCCGTTGTATCCGGGAATCCAACGTATTTCATGGCCCATAGCGTTTCGAAAACCTAAACTGTTACGAAATTATTTACTATCTGGCGCAGTTTCTGGAAAGAGGTAAATATCTCCCGATCCAGGATATTTTTCAAGTTCTTTATAGCCACCGGGATATACGGCTCGAAAAAGGGTTTTTTCTTTACCCGGGTCAGGAAACCAAAGGCCCCCAGCATCTGCAGGGCCCGTTGCAGGGCTATGTACCAGAAATGATGCCGGAAGTCTTCTTCATTAATCTGGTGCTGCCTTCGCAGCCTGAGAAGATAGGTTTCGAACAATGCCTCTTTCATATTATCCGTCAGGTCAACGTAGGGATCAAAGAGAAGAGAGGCCAGGTCATAGGCCAGGGGGCCGAGGCGTCCGCCCTGGAAGTCTATTAACCGCAACCTTCCTTTACAGACCATGAGATTCCTTGATTGGAAATCACGATGCAGAAAGAGAGTAGGGGATTGTTCACCGGCCAGAGTGGCCAGCTTTTCAAAATCCGGGGCCAGTTCATCCCAGGTAATCTCCAGTCCCAGGTAGCCCTGTAAGAAAGCCTGCACAAAATAGCCGGACTCCCGTTCTAACATAAGTTTTCGGTCATATACGGGCGTATCAAAACAATACCGGGTATCAAATCCTCCGGCCCCTTTTACCTGCATATTTATTAAGATTTCCACGGCCTCCAGATACCACCTTTCCATTGCCCGGGCATCATTTTCTTCTCTGACGGCTCGCTCAAGATGCACATCCCCCAGGTCTTCCATGATGATGGCCCCGGTGGTCCGGTCATAACCGTAGATAACCGGTGTGGGGATGCCCTTTGCGGCCAGATGCCGGCCTATGTAATGATAGGCCTCGCTTTCCTTAAGGTGCAGAGGGTCTTTACTCTCAGGCAGGACAACTATGAGAGATCCTTTAGACCCGGAGAGGCGGTAAAAAGGGCGGTTCGACCCGTCGCCAGCAATTCTTACCGGGACCGGGCTCACCCCTTCATCCGTAATCAGAGAAAGATAAGGTTTTATGATATCCTGTAACACCGCTTAATCCTGTGGAAAGACGCCGTGTGCCACGGTATTGACAATATGAGTATTGGCCTTTATCCTGGCGCCCTCCCAGATTATTGATCGCGCCAGGCGTGCATGAGGCTCTACAGAGACCCGGTCGCCCAGAGAGACCCAATCTGTAAACTCCACGCCTTCGCCTATGTAGACATCCTTCCCCAGGCAAAAGGGAGAGTCGCATGGCAGTAGATCATCTATCCCTTTCACCCGGCCTTTCAATAGATCGCCATGGAGCGCCAGATAAGCCTCTATGGTCCCGATGTCTGTCCAATAGTGTCCGCTAACCCTGAAGGCGACCAGCTTTGCGCCCTTTGAGATAAGCGCGCGATAAGTATCCAGTATATCATAATAGACGCCTTCGGGAATAAGAGAAAGGACATCCGGATTTATCACATGGATGCCGGTAAAGGCCATCCGGCCATCCGGACGAGGGCTAAAGCCTTTTATAGAATCCCGGTTGTCAACCAGGACATTATTGTATCTCGGGCAGTGGTGGAGCACCATGGTCACTGTATTCCCTGAAGCGATATGGAAACTATAGGCCGCCTTTAAGTCTATATTGGTAAATATGTCTCCATTGACCACCAGGAAGGGCGCGTCATCTAAGAAACGCTCGGCATTTCTGAGGCCGCCGCCCGTACCTAAGATAACTCCCTCGCGAAGGACGTGGGCAGTAATTCCTGATAGATTATATTTTTCAAGGGATGCCGCAATTTGATCGCCCAGGTGATGGGTATTGACCGCTATCTCAGTTACCCCGGCACGCCGGAGCTGCCCAATTATCACTGCCAGAAGGGGTTTGTTGAGGACCGGGAAAAGAGATTTGGGCTTAAGGAGCGTGAGCGGCCTTAAGCGCGTACCAAAACCGGCTGCCAGAATCATGGCCTTCATATTATCCCTTATACCTCCTGACTGAAAAGAGGTACAATGAAAACTTTAGCAACTTTAATTTTATTGATACGATCTTTTTTAGCCAGGAATCTATTAGAAAAAACCAGAACGGCAGGTATAAACCAAGGTTGGAATCCATTAACCGGAAGTTAAGCCTTTAATTTGTCAATACTCTCCTTTACCTCACGGGCTTCCTTCACTCCGGGGAGATCGTCCACGGCCTTTTCCAGGGGGTTCTTATCCCTGGCCGCAGTTGTATCTTGCTTTGTCTTATTGTCGGTCTGTTCAGAGAGAAGCTCTTTATTTTCTTCTTCGATATCATTCAGACCTTTTTTAAAGGAACGAATCCCCTTCCCCAGATCCCGGCCAATTTCCGGAAGTCTTTTGGCTCCGAAGATAAAAAAAGCGACGATCAAAATAACTATAAGCTCTTGCGTCCCTAAGCCGAACATACCTAGCCTCCTCGCCTCTGGAGCCACCTAATCATCGGAACCGGGCTTGTTTTTTCCTTCTATTTTAGACTGGTCGGACGGGGTCTCCTCATCCCCCCGGATATTCTTGCGAAAGTTTCGTATGCCCTTACCGATACCAGCCCCTATCTGCGGCAATTTACTCGCGCCGAAGATAATCACAACAATAACCAGAATAACCAAAAGCTCCGGCATTCCTAACCCGAACATGAAAGAAAATCCTCCGAGAGGTCTGAATTATAATGTATTAGCCCATTATTAACACCCTTTTATTGTGGCTGTCAATTAAAAAGGGGGATTTTCTCCCTTTAGAAAGGGAGGTCAGGAGGGATTTAGCGTTTCAATCCCGCGAACGGTCTTTGTCCCTTCAAACGAAGAACTATTTCGGATTTGCGCTGGCGGACTCAAGTTTCAATCCCGCGAACGGTCTTTGTCCCTTCAAACTGTGGGCATATGCATTTGCATATGCCACCATTAAAGGGTTTCAATCCCGCGAACGGTCTTTGTCCCTTCAAACATTTTGAAGTTAAGGTTCGGCCATTGCCGGCCAAGCCACGAGTTTCAATCCCGCGAACGGTCTTTGTCCCTTCAAACCGTGGAAAAAATTGCCGCTGAAGCAAATCGGCGAGCCGTTTGTTTCAATCCCGCGAACGGTCTTTGTCCCTTCAAACTGATGCCGTTCGAGAAAGTTCTCGAGAAGGTTCGCGAGAAGCGGTTTCAATCCCGCGAACGGTCTTTGTCCCTTCAAACGCAAAGGCTATAAACAGCCCAATGTCCTCGAAAGAATTTCGGTTTCAATCCCGCGAACGGTCTTTGTCCCTTCAAACACGGGCAAAGACTCCGCCCGTCGAGTCCTTGAAAGACATGTTTCAATCCCGCGAACGGTCTTTGTCCCTTCAAACATGACGAATACGGAAACATACAGTTTGAAAAGGCCTACGGGGCGTTTCAATCCCGCGAACGGTCTTTGTCCCTTCAAACGAGTTACTAAGATTCATTAAGAAAAAATATACAGGGAAGAGGTTTCAATCCCGCGAACGGTCTTTGTCCCTTCAAACAAGGTGCGGAAGGCTGAGAAGGCAAAGAGATAAAATGTTTCAATCCCGCGAACGGTCTTTGTCCCTTCAAACCGGGATTAAAAGTAGCCGAGGCAATTGTGAAGGTTGCGTTTCAATCCCGCGAACGGTCTTTGTCCCTTCAAACTCCATGATTTTACTATCAAATCTTATCGAACCATACACCAATTCACTCCCTCTTTGCAACGAATTTTTATTATATTACAACACATTAT
>Ga0209614_1001165_pt1 | contig 20441 bp, 11 predicted proteins | sample BlaSprsedimmetaG_FD_185484 | JGI IMG/M metagenome (GOLD analysis project Ga0209614, IMG submission 185484) | Hot spring sediment bacterial and archeal communities from California, USA to study Microbial Dark Matter (Phase II) - Blank Spring... ... | reverse complement strand
GCCGCCCGCAGGATATGCGGGCGTTTGTGCACGTTGAAGTTCCATCCATGCACGGATGCGCCGATGTTGCGATTGCCCAGCGTCCGCTCGGCGCCGTTGCCGTAGGGCAGGATCACCAGTCCATCGGAGCCCACCGGGGCCCCGGCCGCCAGGGCGTTCATTTCGGGATAGTCCAGGCCGCCTGAAAAGTTGTGCTTGAGCCAACTGTTGAGAATGCCCGTACCGTTGAGGCACAGCAGCACGCCGTACCGCGGGGCCGCCGCGCTGTGATTGACGTGCACGAAGACATTGACCCGCGACTGCTTGTCGTAGCTCTTTTTGTCACTGACGCCGTAGACCACGCCGCTGGTCCCGGCGGTGACCGCGATCTCGCCGGGTTCCAGCACGCCCAGACTCAGCGCGTTATTCGGTTGATCGCCCGCCCGGTAACTCACCACGGTCCCCGCCGCCAGGCCCAACTCCTTCGCCGCACCGGCCGTCAACCGGCCCTGCACGGCGAATGTACCCACGGTCTCGGCCACCAGCGACGGATCGATATCGTAGTTCTCCAGCACAAAGTCCGCCGGCCGCTCGCCCGCGAAATCCCACATGATGCCTTCGGACAATCCCGAGACCGTGGTGCATATCCGGTCGGTCATCCGCATCGCCACGTAGTCGCCCGGCAGCATGACCTTGTGAATCTTCGCATAGACCTTGGGCTCATTCTCGCGGACCCAGCGCAGCTTCGAGGCCGTGAAATTGCCCGGCAGGTTGAACAGCCGCCGCAGGCATTTCGCCGCCCCGATGTCGGCCGCGGCCTTCTCGCCGATGGCCACGGCCCGGCTGTCGCACCAGATAATCGCCGGCCGCAGCACCTGGCCGCCCTTGTCCACGCACACAAGCCCGTGCATCTGGTAGGAAATGCCGATGGCCTTGACGTCCGCCGCGTTGAAAGATACGGAGGCCTTGATCTTGGCCGTCGCCTTCTTCACATGCTCCCACCACGTCTGGGGCTGCTGCTCGGCCCAGCCGACCCGCGGGGCCAGTATCTCCAATTCCCTGTCCGGAGACGTTGCCGCGCCCAGGACATTGCCCGTGGCGGCGTCCATCAACGTCGCCTTGATCGACGAACTACCCACATCGTAACCCAGAAGCAGCGCCATCTGCACCATCTCCTTACCTATAATCACATTCCAGCCGATCCGGCCGTACCGCAAATTACGGGGCATCCCTGCCCCCCGCTTCGATCCATCCCGCCAAACCACCGGCGGCAAGCATTCTCACTATAGCCGCCGCCTCGGCCCTGTCAAGTTGCACCGTGCGGTTGCCCTCCACCTACCACGTCGGCAACACCAGAATAACGGCAAATACCCCGCCGCCACATGTTGAGGCTGACACGGAACCGCCCATCGCCTCGACGGTTTTCTTCACAAGGGATAACCCCAATCCACTGTGGCCATCGCCGCTGCGTGCCGCGTCCGCCCGCCAGAACCGCTCGAAGACATGCCCGACCTGTTCGTCCGTCAGTGTGGAACCGGTGTTGGCCACCTCAATCTCAACGCTCTGGCCGGCCCTTCGCACCGCCACACCGATTCGCCCGCTCTCATTGACATACTCGGCGGCATTGTCCAGCATGTTGTCCAGCGCCATCGCCAGCAATTCCGGATCTGCCCGGCATATCAGCCCGCCCGGCGCGTCGCATTCCAGCGTGATGGCCCGCCCCTCCAGCCGAGTTCGTGCACGGTCCGCCCAGGTCTCGATCAGCAGCCCCGGCCGCACCTCCACCCGTTCCAGGCGTCTCTGCCCGCCATCCAGCCGCGCCAGCGTCAGCAGACTGCCGACCAGCATCTGCATCCGCCCCGCAATCCCCAGGCACTCTCCCAAGACCGTCTGATAGGCCCGGGCGTCCCGCGGCCGCGTCAGGGCGACCTCAATGGCAGCGCGTATCCCCGCCAGCGGGGTCCGAAGCTCATGGGCTGCATCGGCCGTGAAACGTCGTTCCCTCGCAAAAGCCTCCTCCAGCCGCCCCAGCAGAGCATTCAACTGCTCGGTCACAACCCGCAGTTCGTTCGGCATCCCCGCCGACGCCACCCTCGCCCCCAGGTCATCCGGGTCGATCCGTGCAATCTCCCCGGCCACGGTCTCAAGCGGCGCCAAGCCCCGCCGAACCACCACCGCTGCGGCCCCAACGGCTACGGCCGCTGTCACCCCCGACAGGCCCCAGAGCAACGCCCCCAGCACACCAAGCTCCCGGTGCAGGGCCGTAGCATCCCGCGCCATGACGAGGATCAGCTTCTCCGTCACCACCGGACCGCCCCGTCGGGAATCCCCGGCGTCGCTGCGTGCGGTAAACCGCAGCGCCACGACCCGCATCACCCGCCCATCCGCGGCCGTCCACTCCCCAAAGGCAGGCCCATCCGCAGGCGGCTTCTTCGCCGTCTCGGTCCGCCCATTCTCAGGGTCCCCGGCCGTCGCCTTCATGCCGGGCGCCCGCTTCTTTGCCGCTTCGCCTTCGTTCGCGGCCTTGCGGCCCACCACCCGTGCAAATCTCGCCAGACCCGCCGCGTTCGACGACTCGCTGACCACCGACCCATCGCCACGATACAACCCATAGCAATCTGAGGCCCCCGGCGTCTCGTACGCCTCGGCGACCCCCGCCTCAATCTCAGGGGCCGCGGTTTCGCTGTCTATCTCGACGCCCGCGCAGAACAGCCTCGCCGTGACCAGCAGGGACTCATCAAACTGCCTTATCAATGCGTAGCGAATCCCCCCATACAACACCGCCGAGAAGACCCCCAATAACACCAGCATCGCCCCGATCGTCCAGACCAGCATCCGCCTCCGCAGCGACCCGGTCATCCCCGCACCCCCACCATATATCCCTGCCCACGAATCGTATGAATCAGCGGCGTGAGCCCCGGCCCCTCGATCTTTCGCCGCAGATACCCGATGTACACGTCCACCACGTTGCTCGTCGTCACCGAGTTGAACTCGTAAATATGCTCCCAGATATCCTCCCGCGGCACGACTTGTCCGGCCCGCATCGCCAGATACTCCAGCAGTGCATACTCCCGCCGCGTCAGTTCGATCTCCGTATCCCCCCGATGCACCCGCCGCGCCGCCGGGTCGATCCGCAGGTCCCCCACTTCGATCCCCGGGCGTTTTTCATCATATCTTCGCCGCACCAGCGCCCGGATCCTCGCCAGAAGCTCCTCGAAAGCGAATGGCTTGACCAGATAGTCATCGGCCCCGGCATCCAGCCCGGTCACCCGGTCGGCCACCGTGTCTTTGGCCGTCAGGATCAGCACCGGTGACTGAATCCCCTTGCCCCGGATTCGCCGCAGAATCTCCAGCCCATCGACCCCCGGCAGCATCAGATCCAGCACAATCGCATCGTAGGGATTGCCCTCGGCATACCATAAGCCCTCGGTCCCATCGCCGGTCACGTCGAGCGCAAAGCCCGCCTCACGCAGCCCCTGGCTCAGCGACTGCCGCAACGGCCTGTAATCCTCAACCAGTAACACGCGCATGGGACCTGCAACACCTCACACGTCGCCGCGACAGAGCGCCTCCGTCCAACGCAGACGCCGCTGAGCCAACCACACGAGGCTCAGCGGCGCGTATTCTAAAGACTCTGCGCCGGATCGTCCATAGACGAATCCAGCCCTATCGGTTGTCGTCGCCGTCGTCTTCCTCCTCATCTTTATCGTCGTCTCCCTCATCGCCATCATCATCGTCGGCTTCCACTCCCAGGTACTTGCCTTCGGCCGATATCAGGATATCCCTCTGCTTGCCATCCTGGGTCACCTCGACCTCATAGACAACGCCGCCATCCGTCTGCTTCTTGACGATCTCCGTGATCTTGCCCTCGCCAGCCTGCTCATCCGCAGTCTTACGCACCGCTTTGGGCAAATCTTCCATAGCCACCGCCTCTTCATCATCATCATCTTCTTCGACCTTCGCGACCTTGCCAAGCTTGACGGTCTTGGTAATCTTGGCGGGCCCTGCCTGCTTCTGAGCTTCCTGGTCTTTCTGCTTCACCGTTTTGGGATCATTCTTCGCAGGCTCAGCTTTGTTGCCGGCCTTGGAATAGGCCGTCAGCAGAAGACCTTCGTCCTGAATCAGTCCGATTCCCGGTGCGTAGGTTTTGTAGCATATATCTCCGGGTTCCAGCGGTGATGTTTCCTTGACCCGGATGCAGCTCTTGAACGTCCCGGCCGGAGTCTTGAGCGTCACGTCGTCGGCGATCACCTCAGCGCGGTCCATCGCGTTGGGCGCCATCTCCTGATAGTGCCTGGCCCCCAGCAGAACAGTGCCGGGCATGATGATCCCGGCCTTGCAGCCTTTTTCATCGGCCCGCCACGCGCCGCCGTGGCCGACCACCTTGCCGTCCTTGTAGTCATCGACCTCCTCGCCGAAATAGAATACATCCCCTGTCGTCCTGCAGATCGCGAAGAAGTTCCGCGAGACCTCCACAATCTCCCCGTTCTCGAACTCCCGCTCTTCCACCACCCGCGTCAGCACGTCGCCGATCTGCCGGGTCTCATCCAGCACGGTGATCATCACCTTGTCGGTCTTGCTCTCCAACACAATCTGATAACCGGGCTGCAGGATGAAGAACCGGTTCTTGCCGGTCGTGGCGAACTTGCGGGCCTCGATCCCGAAATCGCTGGTCCATTTCATCCCTTCGTCCTTCGTCTTTCGTCCCTCGTCTACAGTCGCCTCTCTGACGGCCTTGGCCTCGATCACGACACCCTGCGGCGAGACCTCCACCTCATAGACCTTGCCCTCCGACTGCACCTCGATATCGTACTGGCCCGGGTCCTCGCCCTCGACCTCCTTCTGGACCGCCAGGATCTTCCCTTGCGGAAATGCCTCCCGGACGGCCTGCTTGATCGCCGCCGGCAAATCCGACATGGCAACATCGACCTTCCTCTCGGCAACCTGGGCCGCACCCGGGGCACAGGCCGCCGCCATCAGCACAACCACCGTCATCGAAATCCGTATTCCCGTGCGTCGCATCGTCATTCTCCTTAACAAGAAGCCGCAACCCACCCCGGGCCGACCCCGGGGTATGCGCTGTCGATATTATACCCCGCAAATGAGAATCCAGTGAGGAATCACTGCCGCCCTGGAGATTTTTCGCTTCGCTCAGAATGACAAGTCGCGCCATAAGGCACACTCCCGGCCCCCTGGAACGCCCGGTATCAAGCGTCAAATTCCAGGCATCCGCATCGCGGGCGAGAATCGAGAATCTCCCTTGACCCGCCCGCTCCGGCGCGTTATTGTCCGGTGTGGCGTAACGGCTGATGCCTGCGGGGGGTCGTTCAGGCATACGTATGGGTTGCGTGCGTTGCCGCACGGTCCGCCGCCGTTGCCGAAACCTGTTGCGTGAGGACGAACCATGCTGGCGAGACTCAACAGTGTGACGCTCGAAGGCATTGATGGTATTATCTGCGAGGTCGAGGTGGATGTGGCCCGCGGCGGTTTCGACAAGTCTCTGATCGTCGGGCTGCCGGACGCGGCGGTCAAGGAGAGCACCGAGCGGGTCAAGAGCGCCATTATCAACAGCGGCTACAAGTACCCCAAGACACAGTCGCTGGTCAATCTGGCCCCTGCCGATGTGAAGAAGGCCGGTCCCGCCTTCGACCTGCCCATCGCCCTGGGCATGCTCATCGGCGAGGGCGCCATCGCCGGGTCCGGCCACCGGGAACTGGTTATCGTCGGGGAGCTGGCCCTGGACGGCCGGGTCCGCCCCGTCAACGGCGTGCTCAGCATGGCCATGACGGCCGCGGCCAAGGGATTTGCCCGCATGATGGTCCCGCTGGAAAACGCCAAGGAGGCCGCCGTCGTTGAGGATATCGAGGTCCTCGGGGTCGGCACGCTGGCCCAAGCGGCCGCCTACGTATCGAATGAACTTGAACTGGAGGCCACGGTCGTCGACCTTGACCAGTTGTTCAACGTCAGCTCCGCTTACGACGTCGATTTCGCCGATGTCAAAGGCCAGGAGTCGGTCAAGCGGGCCCTGACCGTCGCGGCGGCAGGGGGGCACAACATCATGATGATCGGGCCGCCCGGGGCGGGCAAGACCATGCTCAGCCAGCGTCTGGCCACCATCCTGCCGCCGCTGAGTCTGGCCGAATCGCTGGAGACCACCCGCATCTACTCCTCCGTCGGCCTGCTCGAACGCGACAAGGCCCTCATGGCCACCCGCCCCGTTCGCACACCCCACCACACCGCCAGCGGCCCGGCGCTGGTCGGCGGCGGCTCGACCCCGCGGCCGGGTGAGCTATCCCTGGCCCACCACGGAATCCTCTTTCTCGATGAGTTCTGCGAGTTTCCGCGCCATGTCCTGGAGATGATCCGTCAGCCGCTCGAAGACGCCTGCGTCACCGTCGCCCGCGCCCGCCGCACCATCCGCTTCCCCTCGCAGTTCATGCTCGTCGCCGCCATGAATCCCTGCCCGTGCGGCTACTACGGCTCGGATGCCCGCCGCTGCAAGTGCACGCCCAACCAGGTGGAGCGCTACCTGGCCCGCATCTCCGGCCCCCTCGTGGACCGCATCGACATCCACATCGACGTGCCCGCCATCAGCTTCCGCAAGCTCCGCGGCAAGGGCGGCCAGCTCGACTCGGGCTCCATGCGCAGCGACGTCCTGCGGGCCCGCGGCCGCCAGCATCAACGCTTCGGCGACGGCCGCGTCCTGACCAACGCCCGGATGAACCACAACCACGTCGAGAAGTTCTGCGCCCTGGACGCCGCCAGCGAGCAGATCCTCAAACAGGCCATGAGCGAATTCGGCCTCAGCGCCCGCGCCCACGACAAAATCTGCAAGGTCGCCCGAACCATCGCCGACCTCGCCGACGCCGAGAACATCGCCCCCGAACACCTCGCCGAAGCCATCGGCTACCGAAAACTCGACCGCCGCATCTAATGTGCCGCGGGCATCCTGGCCGTGCGCGTCGTGGGCGTCCGGCCCGCGATGGAAACAGCCGCCGACCCAAGCGCAACGGAGCATTCGCCCGACCCGATTCCCTTATTTCAACTCAAACACCCCTGCGTGGAATTAAAACGATCCACCATTTCCCTTCCAGACCGCAGTACATCGTGGATGGACGCATACACGAACCGTCCGTTTCTGCCGGCCAGGGTAAGATTGGAGAACCCCGCCAGATAGTCCGTGATCTCCCGAACCGCCTGCTCGGCCTCCAGCGTCAGGACGGGATAGGCATGATTCAGCCGGGTCACGGCCGAACCGATCACCTGCTCCGGGCGGAGCCAGCCGATGTCCACAAGCTGGGATCGGATCCTCGCGACAATCTGATCGTCATCGAGCAACCATAGCGCATCACCGCCGCGGCACGGAATCTCGGCCACCAGCGACGTCTGGCCCGCCGGGGACATTTTCGGACAGCGGTTCTTGGGCTCGTAAACGCGCGTAAAAGGAAAATCCCGGCCCGGGAAGTAGACGGTCGCCGCGCGAGTTACGGATGGGACATTCACGAACAGCGCCGCCAGCACAAGGCTGCGATAGCACAGCGCATTGCTGAGTTCGAGAATCCGCTCCGGGACCGAAGGTCGCATCGCGCGCACCAGTGTGCCCAGCGGCAGCGTGCTGACGACTTTCTCCGTGCGGACCCACGTCCGGCCATTGATTTCGACCGCTTCGATCCGGTGGCCGTCGTGAGCGACGCCCGTGACTACAGCACTCGTGGCGATGTGGCGCGGCCCGAAGGATTCGGCCAGGCGTCTGGAGATCGTCTCGATGCCCAGCGTCGGGTAGCAGAACCGGCCATCCAGATGCCTCGAATTTGAGGCGCTTGACCGTAGCGACTCGGTGAGAAACGTCCACAGATTCAGTCCGCCCAGACGCCTGCCCGCGATACTCGGCGAAAGCTCGACACAGGGTCGTCCCCAGAGTTTCTCGGAGTAGCCCAGCAGAAACCGTTGGGCGATGGTCCGGCCGTACCGGCCGACGGACAGACCCTCGAAGGTCCGCTCATCCCGCCTGCGCCCAAGCCGCGAGCCGAGGACCTCCAGGCCCGCCCGGCACAACGTACGAAACCCCAGATGCCGCGCCAAATCAAACGGCAGCAACGGGAAGTTCACCATACGGCCGTTATCGTATATCTTGCTCGGCACATCCACCGTCTTCAAAGCATCCCCCAGCAGACGCTGCATCTCGGCCGTGATCTCAGGGTCCTTGTCGTGAAAACGGTGGGCCCCGGAGTCAAACAGAAAGTCCCCGTGTTGAAATGTCACACAATTGCCGCCGACCCTGGGTCCGGCCTCATACACCGTGAACGGGATCCCCCGCTTGGCGGCGTAGTACGCCACGCTCAGGCCGCCCGGACCACCGCCCAGAATCGCCAGGGGCCCGCCGCCGCCCTGTGCTTCAACATTACCGTCGTCGGTCTTCATAATCGTGCCGTCCAAGCCTCGCACGGACCCGCGGCGGGTCTTCTCACCAGCGTTTGCAACGTCTACCTCACTTGTCCTGTCCAAACCCATCCGACACCGGACCGTCTGACGGCCGCACACGAAAGATGTTCAAGAATCGTTCTTCTGAGACGGTGATCCGCGTGAGAAACTCGTAGTCGTCGTTGCCGACCGGCTCGGCCAGCGGCGCCACGTTCTCAAGGCCCCACAGCCGATAGTGGTAATTCTCCGGGAAACGGCCCAGCCGCGAGTCCCAGACGACATAGATGATCCCCTGGTCCCGGCACTTCCGCACGAAGTCCTTCGGGCTATCCGCCCGAATGGAGCCGGTATGCACGAACCGATCCCGATCGCCCGGGACGAATAATGCAACCGTCGAGGACAAGGACGTCACCATCTTCTCGTCGGGCCCGGCGTTCTCCACATACCACCGCGCCAGATGCTTGAACTCTATGTCCGTATAGCGGTCGCCCATGACCCGCCCCAGCACCGTCTGATTCGACAGAACAAACAAGCACATCGATGCCAGGATACAACCCTCGCGCAGCAACGCGCGGCGGCCGTCCATGGCCAGGCGTCGTACAAACATCCACCCCGCGACCGCCAACGTCATCACCGTCATACACACAAAGCGCCACCCCGCCGCCGGGGGCGATGTGACCTGCCTGGCAAGACAGAGACATCCCGCGACCGCCACGCCAATGGCACATGCCTGCAGCACCGCATCAAGTCGCCGTTGAACTCCGAACCGCTCGATGATACGGCGCCGCAACTCCACAAGACCGAACCAGCACAGTACCACGGCCATCCCCATAATCGCGACATAATGGCGCCGCGTCAGATACGACCACGCCACATGAACCAGGAAATACGGCACGGCGAACATCACCAGAACCAGCACAACCGGGTGCCGCCGCCGCAGGCCATAGAAGAGGGCCGACGCCAATCCACAGGCGGCGGCGCCTTTTGAGACCTGCCAGACGGCCTTCACCACATCCCCGGGGGGGCTGTTCCCCGGCACCAGCAGGGGCTGGATACTGACCTTCCAAAGCGTCTCCAGATGGGTCCGGACACTGTGGCTGGTTCCATGCATGGGCCCGATGGCCGGCACCGATCCTTCCACGAACATCATCTCCAGATAATGGCCGTTGTCGGGACGCCATGTGATCCACGTCGCCGCCAGCCATATCGCCAGAGGCAGACTCGCCAGCGCCGACCATAGAAACGCCCTGACCCTCGCCTTTCGGTTCGGGCTTTCGATCATGTCCATGATGAACGCCGCCACGATCAGGGCCGCCCCCTCATAGCGAACCATGCTCGTGATCGATGCAAGCCCGTATCGCCACCGCGAACGTCTCACGATGAGATACGACGTAAGCAGTACGAAGAACAGCAGGGGGGCCTCAATAAGCGGACAGCAGGGGGGCCTCAATAAGCGGCTCGGCCAGTACCCGCAGCAGATACGGATTCACCGCGACGATCAATGTGAGCCAGATCGCCGCCGCTCCCACGATGCGCCGCGCCAATAGCGCGAAGAGCACGAGACTACACGGATGAACCAGCGCGCTGAGCAGCCAGCCCGCCGTCAGGTCCGGATGCGGGCCGCCCACCACGTGCGATAACGTCGCCTGCAGCATCCCTACCACCGGCGCACGAGTGAAGCTCGTGGGCATCTTGAGAGACAACAATTCGTGACCTGTCTGGATGATAGCCGGGAAATCCGGCACGGGCATCTGTTTGTAGCCGAAGAACATCATCGACTGACAGACGCCGAGAGCCGCAATCGCCGCGACCCAAATCCCCTCAAACCGCCCGACACCGCCGGCTAAACGGCATTCCGCCGGCTGTCCCATTGCCTGCAAATCCGTGCTCCGATGGTTCTCTACCGTGTCCATATTGGTTCATACATACGTGTTGACGGAGTCGATACCATCCGGCGGCTATCCTAACCCCCGACATCACCGGCGTCAATAAGCCACTTCCACTGGGCTCGGCCGGCGCACAACCCTTCCCAGACCTCGACTTGCACAGAGGTCCGGTTCCGGCACGCCCCCCTGACGCATGCCGCCTTCGTTAAGTCCCAGGCTTGTCCGGGTCAGCATCCGTATCGATGCTCACCGCCACCGTCTTGCTGATTACCTTGCCTGCGGCGTCGACCACCTCCAACTTCGCGGTGTACGACCCTTTCTTAAGATACACGTGTGGAAAATCCCTATCGACCGCGTCTTTTCCCGATTCTTTGCCGCCGTCGCCGAAATCAAGCGTCCACGTCCTGATCGGAGAAGAGCCCGCAACCGCCTTGGCGCGGAACACCTGATCGTTTCTGTTGCGTTTGGCCGTATCCCGTGTCAGCGTCACCTGCGCCGGCGAGGACGTCGCCGTGCCCGTACCCAGCACCACGTTGTCGGGCCCGATATCATTGGCGATCTTGAACGCCACCGTCTTACTGACCGCCTTATCCCTGGCATCGAAGACCTCGAGCTTCACGCTATAGGATCCCTTTCTGGGATACACATGCGCAAAGTCCTTGTCGACCGGACCTTGCCCGGTCTCCTTCTTGCCGTCACCGTAATCGAGCGTCCACGTCTTGATGGGATAGGACCCCGCCACCGCCGTCGCGTGAAACACCTGGCTGTTGCCGTAGCCCTTCGATGTGTCACGGGTCAGCGTCACATGTGTCGGCGTTGATGTCACGGTGATGGTGCACTGGACCGGCTCGGACGCAACCGACACTTCCTTGGCGCTGGCCACCGCCGTAGCCATCACCTTGAATGACCCCTCCTCCTTGTAGGCGTATGAGGCCTTGAACGCGCCCTCGGCCGCCGCGACTTCGGACTTTCGTCCGTCGCCCCAGTCCAGGGTGCATCCAATCTTGCCCTGGAGCTTGTCGGCGTTGGTCAGGAGTACAACCGTGTTGAATTGCTCCCCCACCAGGGCCTTGATCGTCGAGGTCTCAAAACGGATCACGGGCTTCTCAATGGCTACGACCGTCAGGGTCTTTTCCGCCGTGCCCGTGCCCGCTTCGTCGGTGGCTTCCAGAACGAGCTTATACTGTCCGGCCTCCGCCACCTTGAACGTGTGCGAGAACGACACGGTTTGGGCGTTGAACGTCTGCTTCGACAAATCTTGTCCTATTTTGTCGCCTTTGAGAAACAGAAGTACGCTCTTGATATTGGAATCCGGATCGTTGATGGTGGCGGTGGCCTGGATGTCCTGATTCGTTGCCGCTGTTGCGGGCGTCACCGCAAAGCCGCCGACCACCGGAGGACTCGACGTCGTCGTCAGGTTCACCGTCGTCGGCGCCGCCAGGTAGCCGGGGCGGCCGGCAAAACCCGCATGAAGCGTCACGGCATACGTCGTGTTGGGCGTCAGATTGCGCACCGTGTAGCGCGTCGTGGTGACGCTCGTAATCTCCACCGGCGTCAGATTGCCCACCGTCAGCACATACTTGCCGAACTTCACGGTGGGGTTCTCGTTGGCCTGGGGGAACCGGTCCCATGACAGCACGGCCGAGGTCCGGTCCACGGAGACCACTTTGAGGTTCCATGCCGCACCACCGAACAAGCTGAACGACGTGTATCCGCTTTCCGATAGATTGCCAAAACGGTCTTTCGCCTTGACCTTGATCTCATAGACGCCGGGCACGACGTCGTTGCCCTGGATGATAACCCAGTGGCTCGAACGCCCCGACCCAGCGACGCTGCTGCCTGTTCTCCAAGATGTCGTCTTGGTCTGTCCGGCAGGCGTCTTGTACTCCAGGCAACTGGTTGCGGTCTCATCGTCCAGCAAAAACGCGACGCTGATGTTGCGGTTGGCCATCTGCGTGATGGAGATGTCCGTAATCGCGGGCCCCAGCGTATCCTCGGGGCAGTTGATCTCCAGTTTGCGCTGTTCCCCTCCGATGACGGACACCCGGGCGCTGGTTGGCAGAATCGGTGAGGTGGCCGACGGGACCACGGAGACCGTCAGCAAATGGGCGTTGGCGTTGTTGTCGTTGAAATTGTGGGTGAAGGTCGCCTTGCCCTGCGCGTTGGTGGTCACCGAGCCCTTCTGTGACGTGCCCTCCTTGATCACGACGGTCATTCCGCTGATGGGCGCGCCGGTGAGCTTCTTGACCGTGATCTCCATTGTCATCAGGGCGCTGGGCAGGATGCAGCCATCGGCGGTGAACCGCCGCGTCAGACCAAGCTGTTCGACCCGCCCGGCCACGCGCTGAGTCGCATAATCGGCCTTGCTGACCTCGACGTTGACGGCGCCGGTGAACGTGAACCCGTCGAATGTGTAACGGCCGTTGCCGTCCGTCGTCGTCTGATAGCCGGTCTTGCCCACGAGCTTCACCGTCGCCCCGGAGACCGGAGCGCCCGCCGTATCATAGACGACGCCCCCCGGCGACGGCCGGGCGGCCAGATTCAGGACCACATCCGGAAGGTCCCCCGTCGCCGTGCTCGAGACATTCAGCGGCGACGACGCCCCATCCTGATACCACGCATGGCCGGACACCGAGAAGGTGTACCGCTTGCCCTTCTCCAGCGTTACCGGCGGCGTCAGTCCATTGGACCCCGTGTTCAGCGCCAGGCGGAACGAGGCATCGCCCGCCTTCGTGACAACCACGGGGACGTCGGCTGCGCCGGCGTTCTGCAACTGCGCCTTGATCCTGACCTGCGGAGGCGCGTCGAACTTCGTGGCAATCTGGCCGACCTTGCCCACGGCCACAAGCGGGTTCTTCGTCGGATCGTCGTCCTGATACGTCCACGACAGGATATTGTAGTAGTAAGTCACTCCCGGATCCAGGTCGCTGATGCGTATCTGATGACCGGTGACCATCTCAAACGTCCCGCCCTGCGTCACCCAACCCTGATGCACCCGCCCGTCGCGGAGCTTGACGCACGCCACGTAATTGACTCCCAGGTCCGGCGACGGCGAGACCAGGACCATCGTCGACGACGTCTTGTTCGTCGTCCAAGAGAAGTCGATATAGGTATAATCCGCCGACGCCGACGCCCCCGTCAGCTTGAAATCGGTGCCGTCGGCCATGCGGATGGTCACGGCGTCCTTGCGGTCGTAGGATCCTTCGCGCGTCGTCGTCGTCACCTCTCCGGCATTGAACGTCTGTCCCGATGGGCTGACACAGTCCACGGCAAACCGGTACTCCGTCTTCGGCGACAAGCCTGTGACGATAACATTGTGCGCGTTCTTGAAGGTCGGTTCCGTGACGGTCTTGACCAACTGCTGGCCCTTGTACGCCTTGACCGTTCCTTTGAGCGGCAGGTTGGGGCTGGTCCAGTTCACGCTCGCCGACACGTAACCCGGATTGGCCCGCAAGCTTTGTATGACCTCGTCCGATTTGGTCAGCGGAATCTGCAGCACGTAGTCGTTGGCGGTGAACTTGCGCTCGATCCGATTGTAGCCGACCACCTTTTCAATGGGATCGCCCGGCACCGTCAACAGCGATATCCCAAGATTCATATTCAACCCCTGCCGCAGACGAAACTCATACATCAGGTCGTCCACCACGATATTAAGCACATCGCCGTCCGTGACAAAGGGCGTGATATCCCGGAAGTTCAGCGTCTGCTCCTGGCCCGATGATGTGAAATACAGCGTATAGACTCCGCTGCCCTTGCCGTTCGGGATGAAGCACCGAACATTGGCCCGCAACTGAATCCCCTCCACGATGAAGTAGGGGTCCCCCTGGATGCTGATGCTGGCGAACCCGGCCAACTGCTCGACGGCCGTGCCGCACAGCCCCGTCATGAACTCCACGGTCTGAGCGTTGTCCGAAAAGCCCTTGGCCCATTTCACCATGCCCAGAACCAGCTCCATCCCCTCGGAGCCCAACCCGCTGCTGAGTTTGTTGAACACCTCCGGCGCCAGGTCGTTACTCATGGCCTTGACCTTGTCCTTCAGATCGAACGCAATCAGCGTCCGCTGGTCGTGGTAACCGGCGGTGGACCCCAGCGGCAGGGCGTTCTTCGCGCCCGTGTTGACGCCGATGTTGTTCTTGGCGCTGACCAGCATGGCCGGGATGTTCACCCCGCCGACCTCCGGTATCGGCACCATCCCCAGGATGTCCCAGAAATCCCACGGAAGGTCCCACCACGGCAGGACATCCGGCAGGCCGCTGACGCCGAAAAAACCGATCTGCAGTCGGTTCGGCAGGCTGATTCCGAACGCGCTCTCGAACGTCTTGTAGTCCGCACCCATCATCTCGGCCTTCACGATGATCGGCAGGTCCTTGCCCGACTTGGCGTTGGCCGTGTCGTACTTGAACGTCAGCTTCACGGGACATTTCACCGCGATGGTCCCCGATGAGAATCGAAAGCCCATCGACATCCGCGTAATCTGCTGAGTCCCCAAAGGAAGCCACGGGGACCAGTGCGTCTCCGGGATCGGCTTGCCCTGGAAGTTCCATTCAATCGGCGGAAACTGGTGATTGGCCGTCTGCACGGCGCCCCCGGCCGTCCCGCACAAGCACGCCGCAATCAACAACAGGCTTATTCGACTACCCATGGCTCGCATGCCCCTAAGAGATGTGAACGCGGCAATGGAAACGACTCTCCACACCGAGAGCCGCCCCCGCTCCGCCGTGTGTCCCGACAATCAGACAAATTGCCATAACCGGCTTCCGATAAACCGACCACGGGCCTGGCCTGCCGCGCCGACCACGAAGGTCTCACGCCGGAACAGACCTGGGTCCGGCATCACTATACCTTAACAGACGCCCCCGGCAATACAAGAAGATTCCTCTGTCCCTCAGCACCCTTCATTACACCCGACCCGTAGCCCCGCCTCGGACACCATAGAATTCCTATGGTTATGGTGGACAATAATCCACCCTCTCCTCACTCCTTGATGAGCCCGGCCCGATACTGCATGTAGCTCTGTCGCAACATGATGTACGGATCCAGTGCGTCCCCCACGAGCGTCTTGTACTCGCCGACATGGAACGAGCCCTTGTTCAGGTGCCTGAGCCCCGTTGCCCCGTACCGCACCTCCAACGGTTGCACCCACGACACCGGATTGAGAAAGTAGTCGCCCACCATGCCCACCGAATCGCGCAGCGTCGATGGACCCAAAACCGGCAGTACAAGGTAGAAACCATCGCCGATGCCCCACACCGCCAGGGTCTGTCCCAGGTCCTCGCGCACCGGCTCGAGCCCGTACTTGTCGCGCGCCGGGTTGCCAAAGCCCAGAATCCCCTCCGTTGAGTTGATCAGGAACCGCCGCAGTTCGATGTCCGCCCCCTGGCCCTTGCCCTGCAACAGACAGTTCACATACCGCGCCGGCGCCGTCACGTTCTCAAAGAAGTTGTCGACACCCACCCGGACCGGCTCGGATACGATGCCCTCGTACGTCTTGGCCAGCGGTTCGAGAAGCACCGTATAGACCATATCGTTGAACTTGAACACAATCCGATTCAGGCCCTCCAGCGGATCCTTCACCTCCACCATCTGCTCCTGGAGGCCTTCCTCGAACAGGTCGAAATCGCCGTCCTGCGACGACGGCATCTCGTTATCCGGGGGCGCTGAATCCGCGGCCGCGGCCTCGCGCGGCGCGGGCGTCCGGTCTTTGGGCATCGTCTCGCCCGGGTCCTCCCGCGGATCTCCCGGCGTCTCATCGGGCGCGGCCACAGACGCCCCCCGGCCCGCCACAATGGGCCGGTTATCCGCATCGGGCTTCTTGTTGGATTCGCCGCAACCGGCCATGAACCACGACAGGAGCAGGCAAGCCACAATATGACCATATCGTTTCATCGACTATTCCTTGCCTGGTCGCTGGTCGTCATCGCAGCCGGCGGACCCATCCTATCATGCCTCATTACAACCCCGCCCAAACGGCTTGACCACGATCAGCAGACAAGGCAGCAGCGTCAGATCAGCCAACAGCGCAATCAGCATCGCCAGCCCTGTCAACAACCCAAAATACACCCCGGGCACGAAATTTGACAGCACCAGAATCGAAAAACCCACGATAATCGTCAGCGACGTGTAGTACATCGCCCGCCCGATGCTGTGGTGGCAGCGGTGCATCGTATGCACGTAATGTCGGTCCTTTGCAAACTCCGCCTTGAATCTGTGAATATAGTGTATGGTGTCATCCACCGCAATACCTACACTGATAGCGGCGATGGTGATCGTCATCATATCCAGCGGGATGTTCAACCACCCCATCACCCCCAGCACCGTCGCCACCGGCAGGATGTTCGGAACCATCGCCAGCGCCGCGACTCTGGCCGACCGGAACAGCACCCAGAACGCCCCGGACAGTACTAATACCGTGATTCCCAGTGTCAGGATCTGCGACCTGAACAGACTCTGCAGCATGTTGTTGTACAGCACCAACAGTCCCGCCAGCCGGATCTCGCCCGCGTGGAATCCCAGTTTCCCGTGCAAATCCGCATCCATCCGCTTGAGCAGGGCATCCCGTCGCAGCGTCGGCTCGGAATCCCGAACCCGCACCCAGAAGCGCGCCTCCCCATGTTCCACGGATACATACGGCCGGATCAGTATGTCGCGAAACTCATCGGGCGTCTCATTATACAGCAATGCCAGTTCCAGACTGTCCAGCGGCCCGCCCTTGATCTTCTCAATGACCTCCACCAGGGTCGCCAGCGATATCACCTTGCCGGTTTCCTTCACCGATTCCAGGTACTCGTGGACCTGCTTGATGCGCCGGACCTTCTCGGCCGTGAACCAGTATTTCGCCGCCCCGGCCGCCTCATCCAGATCGCTGAACGTGTCGAAATCGTCCACCTCCCCAGGTGGCACGGGCATCTTGCCCGTGTCCGTTGGCGCTCCGCTATCGTCCTTCGCAGCCACGCCCCCACCGAAATCCACAATCACATCCAGCGGGGTGGTTCCCCCCAATTGCTGGTCGATCACCTTCATGCCCCGGTAAATTTCCGTGGTATCCTTAAAATAGTCGATGAAGCAGTTCTCCGCCCGCAGCCGCAGCATCCCGGCTACGCTGCCGATTATCATCGCCGCCCCGACCAGCAGAATCAACTTCCCATGACGTTCCGTGAGACCCGCCAGGGCCCCCGTCAGCGACGTATGCCACCAGGAGCACCTCGCCGGCCGGTCCTTGCCCAGCAACTCCAGCACCGTCGGAAACAGCAGGAAGCTCACCACCAGCGATATCAGCAGCGCCGCCGTCATCATCCACCCGAACATGATGACCGGCAGTATGTTGCAGAAAATCAACGACCCGAAGCCGGCCACCGTCGTCAGCACCGCATACAGGCACGGCCGCCACTTCAGCCGGACGGTATCGAGCACCAACCGCCGCTGGTCCGCCCGCGGATACTCCTCCAGCCGCTCACGATACCGCACCACCAGATGGATCCCTATCGACATGGTCAGGACCAGTTGCAGGGAGATGAAGTTCGACGAGATCACCGTCACCTCCCAGCCCAGCAGGCCCAACAACCCGGTCGTGCAGATCACCGACGCCACGCAGCAGGCTACCGGGATCGCCACCCAGCGAAGCCGCTGGAATATCAGCCCCAGCGTCGCCACCATGAACACGAGCACGCCCGCCCCGAAGACCCTCAGGTCCCCCTTGATATACGAAATCAGGTCGTCGGCAATCATGCTCACGCCGCCGAGAAACAGCTCCGCCTGCCCGCGGTAGCGGTCCATGATCCCGCGAATCGCGGCGATATCCTCATGCCGCTGGGCCCGTGAGAGGTCCTTCTGCCGACGAAACGCCTTCTCCACCTGCTCCAATTCCTCCCGTTTGAGCGTCGTAAGCGTGCCGGCCTCGGCCTTGTCCAGCAACGCATTGCGCCGCAGACGCAGGTCGCTGTAGGCCGTGTCCGGCTCGAAGAGTATCAGCAGGGCCGCCGTTCGGCCGTCTTCGCTGAGCAGGAGGTTGCGGTACAGCGGGCTGCTCGACAGCTCGCGCCGCGCCGCCTGGCGGTCCACATCCTCCAACTCCAGGCTGCGCAGTTGCTTCGTCAGATCCCCCAGCGAAATCGGCGGACTCTCCATGAGCGGCACATCCAGCAGCGTCCGAACCGACTGCACCCGCTCCAGGGCCCGCAGCTCATCCCGAAGCTGCTTGAGGGCCTCCAGCATTGCATCGCTGAACAGGTCCTCGGACGGGCGGAACGTCACAACGAGGTAGTCGCTCTGCCCGAACCGCTCGACCACCTGCCGCGCATAGAGCAGGTCCTCGTCGCCCTCCAGCACTAGCGTCTCGGCCGAGGCATCCAGCCGGAACTTCCTCGCCTGCCAGCCGAGCAACGCCACCACCGCCAAGACCAGCACAATAAACACCCCCGGCCGGCGCAGCACCACCCGGTCAAAAAACCGCCCCACCAGACCATCCAGTCTTTCTTCGTCAACCATGGGGAATTGCAGACCGTCCGGTACGCTTCACCGGCTATTTCTTTTCCGTGGGCTCGGCCAGCCGCGCCAGCAGCTCCTGGACCGTGCCCCGCCGCAGGATGTCGTCGAACTGGGAGCGATACGTCAGCAGGATGCTCACCCCCTGGATCTCCACGTCGTACACCATCCACTTTTTTTCGACGTTGCGCAGCTTATAGACGATTGCGTACTTACGGTCGCCCGTGAGCAGTTCCGTCGGCACATCGACTGTGCCGTTGGGCTGTTTGACGGCCTGCTTGAATGTAATCGTCTCGTCTTTATACAGGCTGATCATCTGGCGGTATCGGGTCTTCAGCCGCTCCGTGAACAGCCGGATGTACTCGGTCTGCTGGGCCTCGCTGAGCGTGGGCCAATGGGTGCGGCCCAGGGCCAGCTTGCCCATCAGCGCAAAATCGAACGCCGGGGTCACCGCCCGGGCGATCCGGTCGGCCTTGGCCTGCTCATCGAGGTCCTCATTCTTCAGGATGCTCATCACAACATCCCATTTCACCTGGACGAGTTGCCCAGGGTCGTTGGGATAATTCGGGTCATTCGGCTCGGCGGCCGTCCTTGCCTCATCCGCCGCCTCCGGCAGGGCGGTGTTCGCCCCCCCGAACAGCCCCGACGTTGCCACCAAGCCCGCCCCAATCGCCGCCAGAAATATCGTCCATCGCATCGTTGCACCCCAAAAAACACGGCCCGGCACCATTGATATCCGCCCCATTTTAAGCCATGACGGACGGCTCGTAAACCCAAAATCGCCAATCGCATCCTGCGTCCCACCCGTAAAAGCCCCGCCGCAACACAGGACGCCAGACAGGCCTCGAATCATGCATGAATTCCCCCACCAGGGGTTGCATGTCCAGTTCGATCGCCGCACCGCCTGGCCGATGCGCGAAATCACACAGGACCGACACGAGGCGGCAACTTGTCCGGAGTCTGCGATTCGGGGCCGGGGCCGCCGGAGCCAATCCAATACAGTTGGACGGCGGCGCCGATGATGGCCATGAAGAGGACCGTTGAGAACAGAATCATGGACATGAGCAGCGCCGATGGCTGGGCGACACCGTAGAGTTGCAATGCCCCAATAAGCGTAACTTCCCGAACCCCAAGATTCGCCAGCGAAATCGGCAATCTCCCGAGGACGTACACAAGCGCACACAGCCAGGCCAGGGTCCCCATGGGGACGTCAATGTCGGCGGCGGCCGCGGCGACGATATAAAGCAGGATACCCAGACCCACGTGGCCGCCTATCGTCAGTAACGCGCTGACGGCGTGGAACCTCCAGCCGGCCGTCTGAAACGTGGAGAGTTGATCGAGAACGAGGTCGCCTTTGCTTCGCAGGGCGCCGGGCAGGATGGTTGTCAGCCGTTTCAAGGTCCCGACGATGTGTCGGCCCGTTCGTGGGTGAATCATCAGCAGGCACACAACCGCCGTCAGCAGAAAAAACATTCCCGACAGGAAAGGCAGTACGCCGCGCAGACCGGACCGATCGGTAAGGAGCGTCACGGGATTGGCGATGAGCAACGCGAGATATCCGGCGCAGAGCATGATGACAAAAATGGAGACCTGGTTGTACACCATGGCGCTGAGCACGTTGGCCCCCTTGCCGGTTTCCTTCTTGAGGACGTACCACTTGACGCCGGTGCTGAG
>Ga0209614_1001164_pt1 | contig 20446 bp, 27 predicted proteins | sample BlaSprsedimmetaG_FD_185484 | JGI IMG/M metagenome (GOLD analysis project Ga0209614, IMG submission 185484) | Hot spring sediment bacterial and archeal communities from California, USA to study Microbial Dark Matter (Phase II) - Blank Spring... ... | reverse complement strand
GTTTTGTAGTTCTGAATTCTTAATTGACAGACCACTCACTTTGAAATATGGGCAAGGTATAGCGAATGCTTCGAAGATTCTTAGGCGAAAATAACATCGATAAGAGAAGCTTTCTTGTAATAGCTATCTTGTTTCTCAGCGTTTTTGGATGGTACTACGCAACGATGCCCATGATAAACACCATTTTAAGTGATCTCGAAATAACCCATGCACAGAATCTTGCCATTTGGGCTACTTTTTATTTGTCAATTATAGGAACTAGCATACTTGGCACTTTTTTGTCAGATAAATTTGAGCCTATCAAATTTCTTTATGCATGGACTGTTTTAGGAATTGTTACATCATTTTTGCCTGCTCTACTCACCGATGTTACTTTGTTCTATGTTTGGGGTATATCTCTTCTTTTCGGTGCTTCATTTGGTTTAGGTCTCCCTTCATGTTTGGCATATTTCGCAGACTGTACAATTGTTGAAAACAGGGGGCGAGTAGGGGGCGTAACTTTTTTAATCGCAGCTATTAGTGTTCCTCTTCTTGCAATTCTGTTTAGGGCATTTGATTTGGCAATAATGTCGGTAATTTTCGCTCTTCTGAGAGGAATGGGATTAATTGTATTCTTTCTAAAGCCCGAAAATCAGCCTTCTTCCAAGATAACTACAAACGTTTCTTTTGTTTCGATTCTGCGTGATAGAACTTTTCTACTTTATTTTGTCGCTTGGTCTATGTTTCCTCTCGTAGATAAGTTTGAGAGAGTTCTTGTAGACCAATTTCTAATTGATTGGATGCCTGTTTTACTCGACAGTATGAGTGTTGTTGAACCGTTAGTTGCAGGTCTTTCTGTATTGATTGCAGGCTTGCTGTGCGATTTAATTGGCAGAAAAAAAATTATACTCTCTGGTTTTGTTGCGTTAGGTGTCGCTTACGCGTTAATTGGACTTAATCCACATTCCGTCATTTCTTGGTATTTATATTTTATAGTTGACGGTGTTGCTTGGGGCATATTTTTACTAACATTTGTTTTGATTCTGTGGGGAGACTTAGCTCAACCAGGAACTAGAGAAAAATACTATATGTTAGGAAGTTTTCCCTTCTTTCTAAGCTACATTATACCCGAATTATTGACTGAATCCTTTGTTGATCAAATTCCATTGTCTGCTGCTTTCTCTTTGGCCGCTTTTTTCCTGTTTGTTGCAGTTATGCCTTTGGTTTTTGCTCCTGAGACTTTGCCTGAGAAGAAGATTGAGCTTAGGCGGCTTAGGAGCTTTGCTGAGGATGCAAAGAAGGCTAGAGAAAAATATGAAGAAAAAATGAAAAAGAATAAGGGTTAGAATTTTTCGATTTTGGTGGCCAGCTCGTCTATGGTCTCCGTGAATGGGTGGTCCGGTTTCTCTTCTGTGAATATGAAGTCTCCTGCTGCCCGAAGCACCTCACAGTAACATGGGATGGTGGCTAAGATGGGAAGCCTGTGAATGCTTTTGAGGTGCTTATCGAACTTCTTCTGCTCTTTCTCGGATGACAGATAGTCTGCAATCACTTTGTTAACCAAGATTCCCGTCTTCTTCTCGAAGAGGTCATAAAGCTCACTGGTCATCCGCTGACTGCCATTAATGTCGGAAGCATCTAAGCTGGTTACAACCAAGACAACATCGGCGGTAACTATGGCGTTGATGGAAGAATACTGAAGCCCAGGACTGGTATCCAAAATAAGGTAGTCGAGACCCCCCTCGTTAAGAAGAGAAGACCTGAGAGACAGCAGCCTGCCTAACGCCTTCATCTCCCACTTCCTGTCCTTCGCAGTCATATCCCTGATCGCCTCAGTGGCCGGATTCGCCAATGCAACCAGCAACTTGCCGCCGTTACCATGGTCATTAGTGGCGTCGATTAACACTTTGTCGATTTCACATACGCCGTTAAGGTAATCGTTCAGCCAGTACTCTGGATTATAGTCCTTGAACAGAGCGTGAAGGCTTGGCGCACGAAAATCCAAGTCCATTAGACAAACCTTTTTGCCTCTCCTAGCATAGGAGGCTGCCAAGTTAACTGAAAGTGATGTCTTTCCGGTTCCACCCTTATACGAGTGAACTGCAATAATTTTTCCCGTCATTTCTATTTCAACCCTCATTGTCAACAAAGAAGTAAGCCTTGCGACCTCTCCTCTTCTTCTTCAGGTAACCCATAATCACCAGCTGATTCAGATAACCGCTCTCCACCGCTCTCGCACGCTTCGTCTGCTCAGAAACCTCATCGGCTGTTGCTTCCTCCAGCTTGCATAGGGTAACCGCTGTTTTTCTCAGATGATCAGGAAGAGACAGCAGCGTCATTACGTCCAGTGCTTCAGGCAGGTTTTCTGGAAGCTCCCTGTGACCATGCTTCTGAATTTCTATCATGACGTCTATCTTCTCGTTTAGTTGTTCAAGATTTTCTCTGATTTTTTCTAGCAGTTGTGTTGATTTTACCTCGAGCTTTCTGTATGCTGCCATAGTTGTGGTCCTCGATGTGTTTTCCATGTCTACAGTAATTGTAGCTCACAAGTTTATTAAATCTTACGATATATCAGTTCATATTCGTGATTTAAACAATCAAACCAGAAGCCAGAAAAGAACAGATTGACCGAACAGAAGAACAATAAAACAAGGGGGAAGATGGAGGAAAGGCGCCACTAGTAGAGGGAAGCAGGTATTCTACTCTGCCCCTCTTCAATAACCGGCAGCATAACCTTCAATTCTCGGAAGTACTTAAGAACTCTCAACCCTTTTTCTGAAGCGACATAAACTATCCTTTTTTTACCCACAGTCTTCTCTTCAACCAGTCCCTGATCGATAAGAAAGTCCAAGTACTCCTTAAGGACACTGCAGTTCACGTTAGCCTTATACATGATGTGAGTTAACTTAAGTGGACCCTTCTGAGCCAGCACCTTGAGGATGTCAATATACATCTCGAGTTTTGATCTCCGCATTTTAACGCCTCTTTTGAGTCTATTTTTTCCCATTTTATATATATCATTTATGGATTCGGAGTAAGGTTTTTTGGGGTTTATTTCTGCTAAGGAGTTGTTTTCGCTTGGATTCTCTGGAAGACCATTAGTCGATTCTGAAGAGCCGTAACCAAATCATCCGCCAGTATATACTGAAGTTCAGGGGTGAGTGCTTGTATTTCGCTAGTGAAGGCTTCCATCATCATCTTCTGTAGTTTTTTCCGGTTTTGGGGGGAGAACGATTTCTTCATCCATTTTTTCTCCTAACTGTATTTGGCTTACTGGTTGCTGTTGGTATTTAACAGTCTTATGAAACACAAATACGAACCCAAAATACAGATTTTCTGAACATCATCCCCAAAGAGAACCTTATGTTTACTGCTGCAAAATTGAACAGTTTGCGCTTAAACAGCAAATAAGGCAACAATCAAAAACATTGAAAAATAATCCATCAAACAACTAGTGCTTTTCCAGTTCTTTTCGATGTTTTCGGAAAAATAAACGAACCGACTCGGTTAGATCATACTTTTCCACTTCTTCAAGAGGAACCCATCTGACGTCTGTCACGTCGCTGGTAGGCTTCAAAACGCCTTCTTTCGGTCGGGCAAGAAACTCCAACAGAACATAATGGTATCGGAGACGCCCTCCCTCATCCACCTTTCGAACATCATAGACATCCATCGGCATGTCTTCGACAAGCTCGACTTTTAATCCACACTCTTCCCTTGCTTCCCGCACCGCAGCGTCTCTAACAGCCTCCCCCAACTCCACCGCTCCACCATGAAAACTCCACTTCCCCAACGCAGGCTCAGCACCCCTCCTCACAAGAACAAGCCTGCCACAGTCCACAATAACCGCCCCAACACCCACAACAGGATGAGATGGATACTCGCGCCTCAACCATAAACCTCCAATACTGTCCACTGTCTCTTCCAATAATAGTCTACCACAAAACCCACAAAACAACCAAACCCACATTCATATTAGAAGCCTAATAACAGATGATTGTTGAAAACAATATTTTTCCTGAAAAACCAATCACACACTTCATTTGTTTTTAAATTTTGAACGCTGAGGGGCAGAGCTTGTTCAAGACGCAGGAGTCACATTTTGGTTTTCTTGCCATGCAAACGTTTCTTCCATGAAATATCAGCAGATCGGTGATTCTTTTCCAGTGGCTCTTCGGAACTATCTGCATGATGTCCTTCTCAATCTTGTCTGGATTCTTGTTCTCTGTTAGCCCAAGCCTCTTGGAGAGCCTGCGAACATGGGTGTCCACGGCTATCCCCTCGATGACTCCATAGGCGTTTGATAACACTATGTTAGCGGTTTTTCGGGCAACACCGGGCAATTCAAGAATCTCCTCCATTGTGTCTGGAACCTGCGAATCAAACTTTTCAACCATCATTCGAGCAGCATTCTTTATGTTCTTGGCTTTGTTTCTGTAGAAGCCAGTGGACCGAATGTCCTGTTCAAGCTCAGCCAAATCTGCGTTGGCATAACCTTCTGCGGTCTTATATTTTTTGAAGAGAGATTTGGTGACAATGTTTACTCTTTTGTCGGTGCATTGAGCAGAAAGAATTGTGGCTACCAGAATCTCCAGAGGACTACTATAATGCAGAGCAGTCTTCGCCCTCGGATACTCCTTCTCCAGCAACTCGATAATCTTCAGCACTCTCTTCCTCTTCTCAGATTCTGTCTCAGTTTCCATCATCTTTTCCTCCAAACTGTCTAACAGCTTTCCCCATCTTTTTAGGGTCCTCAACCAAATTACATGTCCCCTCAGAGCATACATACGCCGTGGGCACATCCGCAACCGGATACCCCAGACGCTTCAACCGCTCACTGTCGACATCGGGGTCGATGACCTCCACGACCTTCAGGGGATTATATGCTCTAAGACTCTCAGCTAAGAATCGGCGGGTCACATAATCTTTTCTGGAACCCACAATGTGCACCTGCATGGGATGAAGATACAACTCAGCAGCCAAGCCATAATCGCATCCCATAATACAATACCGCTGAATGCCCGAAGCAAAAACCTCCAGCGTTCTTCTGGCAGCTTCCAAACATTTCTGTTTACCCGTTAAATAGTGAAGCCTCAATAAAGCGTCGGCGGCTACACTGTTTTCCTCAAGAGGCTTATCCAACAGATTCAAAGCTCCAAAGCCGCCTGTCGCCCTTGGCTTGTCGTAAAACCCTCCGGCTTCGCTCCAAAGCTTGTCCATAATGAAGCCCGCAATGTTTTCTGCTCTACTCAGAAAGTTTCTATCCAACGTTAACTGGTAACAGTCAATCAGACACTCCATCATGTGAACTTGGTCGGTGAGAAGACCAAAAAGATGACTCTCGCCCTCCATAATGTAGTGAGCCACCCCATTTTCTGGACTGCAACTTTTGTCCAAGAGCAGGTTCACTGTCCTCAGAGCAAAATCCTGAAGGGTCCGATCATCAAGAACCACCGAAGCTAACAGGTAAGCTGAACTCATCATGCAATTCCAGTTTACAAATAACCTTTTGTCTACTCTAGGCGGCGTTCGCTTCACACGCTCAGGTAGCCTCAGATTATAGTAAGCCTCGTCAGCGTCTTGGCTGCCATAAAATCCTCCATTTTCTTGGTTGCTAAGCGTGGCTTTGACGTACGCGACTATTCCTTTGGCTGTGTCCCTGAACAGTCGCTCTCCGGTGACCTGATATGCCTCCAAGTAGTTGACGAGGAGTTTGGCGTTGTCTTCACACATCTTCTCGTAATGGGGTACACTCCAGTCCCGCGTGGTGGAGTAACGGAAGAAGCCTCCCTCCTCATCATCGTAGATGCCTCCATTCCGCATCTCCGTTAATGTTTTCTTCACAATATTCAATGCCGCCTCATGCCCCTGCAGATGATGTTGCAGAAGCGCCAACCTCAAAGCATTACTGTGCGGAAACTTCGGTGAATTGCCAAAGCCACCATGCAAAGAATCGAACAGTGAAGCAATCTCCAAGGTCAAACCGTCAATCACCGAATGGAAAACTTCACTGCCCAAACCATACTCAACTGAAGGCTTTTCCATCTCTTTTTCCAACTCATCTATCCTGGACTTTATGTTGTTCTTGTTTTTCTGGTAGAAGCTGCTGATGTGCTCAAGCAGAGCTTTCATATGCTCTGGAGGAATGTAGGTGCCTCCGCTTAGAATCTCGCCGTCGGGAGTCAGAAAGGCGGTGCTGGGCCAGCCTCCCATGTTGTATCTCTTGTCTATGTCCGGTCGCTGATCTCGATCCACCCTTATGGGCACAAACTTTTCTTCGATAAGCCGTGCAACTTCGCTGTCAGAGTATGTGGTCTGGTCCATGACGTGGCACCAGTGGCACCAAACAGCGCTGATGCTCAGAAGAATGGGCTTGTCAAGTTCCTTCGCCTTCCTGAAGGATTCTTCGCTCCAGGGTAACCATGAAACTTTTGTTTCCGTCAATAGGAAAGCCCCAATAACGCTTACAACAAAACTTAACGTTACATAGTGTCTTGGTGGCTAAATACTTTGAGTGTTTCAGTTGTTCTAACGGTCGCTGTGAATTTTTGAACAAAAAAAGGGGAAAGAGATGGGTTGCATTTTGTGGGCAGAAACGTTAGATTAGCAGGCTTATGTCTGCGTCTGCGGCTAGGTCAAGAAAGGCTGCTGCCCCCGCAATCTGGTCCACCTCGGGAATCAGGGTTTCCTTCGTTACTCCGAACATTTCCATGGTGGGGCTGCAGGCATAGATTTTCACGTTTCCCGATGCCTTCATACGTTTCAGCATCTCGTAGGGCGTGGGGTAATTCATCTCTTTCAGTTTTGTCTTCAGCATTTCCTCATGTTGCTTGTGGGTTGCTGGGAGTCCAGCTTTCTCCATGGCTCCCTTCTTTAGCATGTTGAGTCCCCAGAAAGTGAAGTACAAATGGACTTCCATGTCCATGGCTGCTGCTGTGGAGCCTAAGGTGAAGGCGCATAGAAGCTTATCTATGGTACCGCTGTGGATGATTAGGGCAAGTTTCTTTTTTTCAGGCATAAAAATTTCCGGCTTTTTGGTTGCTATCATAAAATTAGTTATAACGGTGTTATAAATTTTTTGTGAAGCGTTCCGTAACACATAACGATTATTGTTTACGTTTGCCACAAAGCTTATAAACGAAACATGAATATATTTTCATATGAAGTTTATCTCAAATAAGTAGATGAACAACCAAAAAGGAGAGAAAAAACAAAATGCCAAAAACGGTTATGGACAAAAAGAGGGAACAAATTCCCTTTCAACTATTCTTTCTCAAAAACGACGATGCCCAAAACGTTGAAGTCGTAGAACTCAACACAATAAACTTTGAAGAAGTGGAAAGCCGCCTAGAAAAAGGAGAATCAATATTTATAACCCGAAAACAAAGACAGAAACCAGACAGGACTTTCATGGCCTATGAGGCAGCAAAAGAACCGTGGTATTTTGTTAGAAGCTGAAGACTGGAAAGGAAAGTAGTATGGTGATAAGAAACGTCGTCAAAATCGACGAAAAGAAATGTAACGGTTGCGGACTGTGCATACCCGCCTGCGCAGAAGGCGCCATCAAAATAATAGACGGAAAGGCCAGGCTGGTCAAGGACATATACTGCGACGGGCTAGGAGCATGCTTAGGAAAATGCCCCCAAGGAGCCATAACCATTATACAGCGAGAAGCAGAAGAATTCGATGAGAAAGCAGCAGAGGAATATATAAAAACAAGCCGCGCGGCTGCCGCAGATTACAATACACTTGGAAAGCAGACAGAAAAGAGGCAGTCAAGGATTTCGAACTGGCCATACCAACTGAAACTGATGCCGCCCAATGCGCCCTTCCTCAAGAACGCGGATTTGTTGATAGCCGCTGACTGTGTGCCGTTCGCGTATGCAGACTTTCATGAGGACATGCTGAAGAACCGGGTTCTTGCAATCGGATGTCCCAAACTTGATGATGCAACCCTTTACATGAACAAGTTAGCTCAGATGTTCAGGCTGTCCGACATAAAGAGTGTTACAGTGGTCAATATGGAGGTTCCATGCTGCTTTGGCTTAAATCGCCTCGTTCAGGAAGCTATAGAACTGTCGGGAAAGAAGATTCCTTTGAGGCAGGAAACAATCAGCATAAAAGGAGAAAAAAGGTCATAATCAAATACAAGGGAGAGATGAATAGAAGTTGACAAGTTACAATGCGGAATCGTGTCCGGGCATCAAAAAGTTCCTTCGCCCTAAGCCAGAATGTTTTCCGTGTTCCCACTGCGGCGGAAGCGTGGAGATTTGGAGCGACGAGGACACGGGCATATGCGACGTATGCGGCAAGGAGGTTGGCAGACCCGAGAAGGAGCCGTCTTGTCTAGACTGGTGCCAATACGCAGACAAATGCAGAGAAATTATCAGACGTAAAAAGCATTAACAGAAATCATTTTACATCTAAAAGGGAGGTGAACAAATGCAGGTGCCAATAATTGTTGTGTTAGTTACATTTCTGCACGATGTTTTTACTGCGGTGTGGATAGGTGGATTAATCACTTTAGGAGTTACAGTGCTGCCCGCGATAAGAAAAAACAAACAGCAAAACAAAGAACTGCGAGACAGCATCCAAAAACGGCTAAACACCATAGTCATAATAAGCATAGCAGGACTTTGGATAACCGGAATACTGCTGGCAAACCGAAGCACAGCATTCACTGGATTCTTCAGTACATCGAACAGTTACTCATTGGCTATGGCAATCAAACACAGTTTAGTTATACTAATGACTGTCTTAGCTCTCGTGAGAACCCGATTAGTCGTAAGAACCAAAAAAGCAGTCGACCCATCAACAGAAAAACGCGGAGCAATAATACTGGTCGTTAACATCATCTTAGGAATTGCAGTTCTGCTACTAAGCGCTTATACCGCCACAATAGCAAATCTCCCCATTTCCTAAGAAAAGCTGGAATACAAGAGGACAAAAAGCTTACGTATCTTCCCAATTTATTATTCTGTGTTGGTGTAAATTTGCCTGATTCGGAAGATGAACCAATTAAGGTTGTTTTGGATGCAAATTTCTTTTTTGTTGCCGCACAATTCAATGTTGACGTTTTCGAAGAGCTTGCGAACCTGCTAAATCGAAGTTTTGAACCCGTTCTCCTCTCCTCAACACAAAAGGAGCTTCAAGGACTCGCAGAATCCAGTTCCCCAAAACTGTGGAAACATGCACAGTTAGCTCTCAGATTGGCCGAAAAATGCAGTGTTGTCTGTGTTGAAAAAGGTTTAAAGGAGACCTATGACGAGGTGATTCTTAGAGTGGCGGCGGAGTGGAAGTCTCCTGTTGCCACAAACGACAGGGAACTCAGGAAGAGACTGAGAAAAGCTGGAGTACCAGTTATTTTCTTGAGGCAGAAGAGACGTTTAGAAATGGAAGGCGCGGTATAGGCTTATAAATGGGGGCGTCTTTTATTTGGAAGCGAAAACCAACAGGGTAATTTCGCGTAAATGTCATCAATTTAAGATTAGGTGAGATGAATGTTCAAACTTGTAACTCTCGAGGATGCAATTCGGATACCTCCGGAAAGATTCGGAGAAGACATCGATTATGTAGGGTATGAGCAGCTGAAAATGAAGTATGATGGCATGGTAGACGAGAAGCTTGGCTACGTCATAGGCGTTACCAAGATCAAAGTGAATCCGTTCGGAAAAATTATTCCCGGAGACGGCGCCACCTTCCACAAAGTCGAATTCTCTCTCCTCACGTTCTATCCAAAGATTCAAGAAGTCATCGAAGGGGAAGTTGTGGAAATAGCGGAGTTCGGCGCCTTTGTTCGTATAGGACCGGTTGACGCCCTCCTCCACGTATCACAACTAATGGATGACTACATTTCCTATGATGAACGGCAAGGAGTTCTCATGGGCAAAGAAACCAAAAGGAAACTACAGACAGGAGACCGCGTGCGGGTCCGCATAACAGCTGTTTCGTTAGGTCGAAGCGGAGGCTCCGGCAAGATAGGAGTAACCGCTAGGCAGCCGTTCCTTGGGAAGCTGGAGTGGATTCAGAAGGATGTGGAAAAGTTAGAGGATTCTGGTGCAGAAGTTTCAGGTGAAGCCGAGAAAGCGGAAGGTGCACAAGAGAAATGACGGAGAAAGCATGTCGTGAGTGTCACTTCATATCCTACGAGTCTATATGCCCTAACTGTAAATCCACTAACTTAAGCGACGACTTCTCTGGTGTAGTGGTGATCATTGATCCCGAAGGCTCAGCAATAGCTCGCGCCATGAAAGTGAAGGAGAAAGGGCACTACGCGCTTCGAGTAAGGTAGGTAACCAGCATCCGCAGTTTGTCTGATATTACATGCGCGTGCATCTTTTGAATATTATCAGTTCTGAAACATACCTGATGGCAAGATTAGTTAGAAGAACTCGTTGAATAACGATGTAACTGTTGCCTGTTCCAATAAGGGCTCAAAATGTTCCAAGAGAAGCTTTAAATAACATCTTTCCGATGTATCACTGGTGGTTGTATTGCAGAAGACAACCCGTGTGCTAGAGGTTTTGGTTTTAGGGTTTTTGATTTCCTTATTGTTTGGAACTCAAACTGTTCAGGCACAATATACTCCGGATGGACAAGCGTTTATTCTTGTTTCGCCAATCAGCATTACTTCTCCGTCTAATAGTACCTATACTTCCCAATCGTTGACTTTGAACTTTACAGTTAAGAGTTTCCTCGATTCAAGCACGGCTAACATAACATTCGTTTATTCTGTTGACGGAAAAGATAACAAAACAATAGACACACAATCAACACCTGTTCCGTTGGGCATACAATCCTACTATCTGATTACAGGAAATGCTAGTCTGCCAGAAATGCCTGAAGGGTCACACAGCATAACTGTCTATGGAAAATACGAATTTCCAACATCTGACCGCAACATTGGATTAGACAAAAGCACAGTTTATTTCACCATCAGCACCAATTCAGAACAGGGCATTCCAGAGTTTCCATCATGGATCATTATTCCACTATTCCTGATTGCTACTCTGTTTGGCATAATAATTAAAAAGAAATTAGCAAATTACCGCTAAACTGAGATTATTCTTTGGGACTATATAACCAGAGAAAGAGCCATTGAAGATTTGCCAAAACTAGTTGGATTTTATACCAGCGGCTTTTTGAAATCTCTTTCTGAAAGTCAATAGCGCCAAACTAGAAAGTTTTAATATGCAGCCTAATATACTCCGTCAAGTCGTGTTGCACTTTGGCTAAGAAACAATCCCAACAGTCTTCACATTTATCCCAAAATGACAAAAATAGAATTCGTCTCCTAACCCCTGCACTACGCAAGGAACTGAAGAGGCCTCAGGGACTGCTGATTGAGGGTCCCTTCGAAGAAACGACGAAGAGACTGAAAGAGCTTATCGAAGAAGAAAAACCCTCATTGATCATTTCTGTGGGTGACATAGTGTCCCGCAACATGATTGAATACGGCGTCTCAGCGAATGTTCTAATAGTAGACAACAAGGTTATGAGAAAGCCCATCCAGCCGATAACTGTGGACGCTGACCAAACGTTGTATGCAAAGAATCCGCCGGGAGCCATAACCGACGAGGCGTGGGCTGCCATAAGAAATGCTGTTGAGCAGAAGGGACAAACAAGAGTGATGATTGAGGGCGAAGAAGATTTGCTTACCCTTGCGGTGGTGCTGGCTGCGCCCAATGGTGCCATGGTGGTTTATGGGCAACCTCACGTTGGAATTGTTGTGGTCAAGGTTACGGAGGAAACAAAAGAGAGGATGCGGGTTATCGTGGATGCCATGGAGGACTCTTCGAAAAGCTAAAGTAAGAGGGATGCGTCAAATCAACCACAACCAGCGGAAGTGAGTTAATGAAGCTTAAGATAATCTCGAAAGAGCAGAATCCTCTAATGAAAAGAAAAGAAGTAACATTCAACATTGAACATGCCCAGACTGAGGGCACCCCAACCCGCGTTGAGGTTAGGAAACAACTTGCAACAACGCTGAAAACGGACCTCGACTTGGTTTACGTTAAACAGTTAGAAACAAAAACAGGCACGGTGGTTACTATCGGCGAAGCCAACGCTTATGACTCCATTGAGCAGGCGAAACTCATGGAACCCGAGCATATAATCGCCAGAAACGCGATTCCAGAAGAAAAGCCTGAGAAGCCTGAGGAGGAATCACAACCCACAGAAGAAGCAACAGAGAAAGAAGAGGAGGAAGGTTAGATGTCTGAAAAAGAAGCCGGAAAGACGAAAACCAAAAAGAAACGAAGCGGAATCTCTTCATACTACAAAATTGAAGAAAACGAAATAAAAAGATTGCGTCCTTATTGTGAACGGTGTGGACCCGGATACTTCATGGCTGATCATGGTGACCGTTACACATGCGGACATTGCGGCTTAACCCGCTACAAGCAACAAGAAGGTTAAGCTAGCCAAGTTTTAATAGTGAAGCTTGGAATATGGAGATTGGACGGCGTCTGAAGAATGGTTAATGTAAGAGTTTTTGTGAAAAACATTTCCGCCGAGAGCTTCTGGGAAATCGGAAAGCCTATTCCGCCCGTTCAGATAGCCACCAATCTTAACATGGTTGGAATCAGCAAGAAGGGCGAGGGCATGCTGGAGGTTCCTTTTGTTTTCACCATAAATTACAATCCGGGAGTGGCTCAAATCAGCTTGAAGGGAAAGAGCCACGTTAAAGGTTCAAAGGATGAAATTGAGCAGATTCTTAAGGATCATAAAGAAAAGAAGCCGCCCCCGCCTGTTGTCCTCCAATCCATATCTAATGTTGTTTTCTTAGAGTCAGTGCTCATCTGCCGAAGCCTAAACATTCCTCCGCCTATCCCACTACCAAAAATTTCTGCAGCCCCAAAACAGAAAGAGACTGAACCAACCTACAGAGCTTAAGCTAACCAGAAATCTTCGGTTTTCAGTAAAAAATTCTGGAGCTTTGACCTCAGATACTCAGGGTCACGCTTCGATAGAATATACTCTTTTGGTAGTTTTTTGCCAGGTTACATTCCTACTTCAGTGGCACATACATTGATGATCTTGATGCGCCGATACCTGGAGATCCATGTCTCACTGGCTTGTTGGTGATAGCGAACTCTCCTAGGTAGCACCCAATCATTTCTGGCAGTATTTCCACTGAGGTGAACTCTTTTCCGTTGTGGATTAGGATGGTTGCGCCCACCATTTCTGGGAGGATTATCATGTCGCGGGCGTGGGTTTTTGTGACTGCCGTTTCTCCTTCACTTTGACTTTTTTTGGCTTTTCTGATGTTTTCTAGAAGCGTCCTCTGTCCAGTGTTGAGTCCCCGCAGCAGGCTTCGGCGTTGCCTTGATGGGAGCAACTTGATGAACTCGTCCATGGACATGCCTTGCAGCTCCTCAATGCTGTGTCCGCGATATGTAAATTCCTTTTTGGGCATTTTCTGCTCACTTATCTCCCTTTTGGGAACTGGATTTATTAAACATTTCTAACGGGGATTCATTTGGAGCATAGGTGTAGGTGGGGCAGATTTTAGTTTTTTGTCGCCGAGTTGTTTTCATAAAATTTGTTTTTGCTAACCTATATATGCAGAGAATTTTATCCAGATATTAACACGTGTTTATTGTTTGAAGGTAGATGATGTTGAATATTTTGGAAGTTCGTTCCCTGAAGGTGATGGTGGAAGACAAGGTTATTCTTAAAGACGTCAGCTTGGAGTTAACGGAAAAAAAGAACTATGTTATGTTTGGGCCAAACGGATCAGGAAAAACAACGCTAATCAACGCGATAATGGGTCTTCCCCAATACAAAATTGTGTCCGGAAAAATCTTTTTCTTGGGCGAAGACATCACCCACAAAAGTGTGGAGGAGCGGTCTAAGCTGGGTTTGGCTCTTGCATTTCAGCATCCGCCAGAGATTAGAGGCATTAAGCTTTCGTCCTTGTTGAAGTTGTGTGTTGGCAAAGAGGCTGAAGACGATTTTAGCGCTGAAGAGAAAGAGTTGATAGATGCATTCAATTTGAGCAGGTTTCTGGACAGGGACTTTAACGTGGGGTTTTCTGGAGGAGAGAGAAAAAGGGCTGAGGTTCTTCAGATGTTGCTTTTGAAGCCGAGGCTCATTCTTTTGGATGAACCCGATTCTGGCGTGGATGTTGAAAGCCTCAAGTTGATTGGCGAACAGATTCAGAAGTACGTTGAAGAGAGCGGAAGCACGTCTCTGATTGTTACCCATAAAGGCGACATATTGGATTATGTGAATGCAACGTATGCCTGTGTTCTCCTGAAAAGCATTGTCTACTGCTTCGCTGAGCCTAAGCGCATCTACGAGAACATCAAAAAGGGCGGTTACGAGCAATGTGTAGCTTGTCAAGAAAGAGTGAAGAAGGGCTGGTAAAATGGCAAAAAAAGAAAGTGTATTGACGAAAATTCCGCACAGAATACTCGAAGACGTCTATAATGTGGGCATCGACGTAGACGAAAAGGGTCGTTCAGGAACATTATTCCATGTCGACCAAGACACGGTATACACGAAAATCAGCGAGTACTTCAGAGACAAAATAGAGATAATGGATACAAAGAAGGCGTTAGCTAAGTATTCCTGGCTTCAAGATTACATGTGGAAGCTGGTTGACCCGGACAAAGACGAGTTCACCCGCAAAGTGGACGAAGAGTATAGTGGAGGATATTTTATGCACATACTTCCCGGCGTGGAGGTGACTTTGCCTCTACAGTCCTGTCTCATGATAACCAAAAAAGACGCTGAGCAGAGAGTCCACAACATCATAATTGCGGAGGAGGGGTCGAAAGCCAACATAATAACAGGTTGCATCCAACATCAGACCGGCGAGTCGGCTACTCACTTGGGGGTTTCAGAGATTTACGTGAAGAAGGGAGCCGCACTAAATTTCACCATGATTCACAACTGGACCGAGCAGACTTTGGTTAGGCCCCGAAGCGCAACGCTGATTGAGGATGAGGGAAACTTTGTTTCCAACTATATCTGTTTGACTCCGGTGAAGGATGTGCAGATGTATCCTGTGGCGTTCTGCAACGGCGAAAATTCGCGAGTGGCTTTTAACTCCATTCTGTACGGTCACAAAAACTCGACTCTGGACATCGGCTCCAGAGCGGTTCTGAACGGAAAGGGCAGCAAGGCAGAGTTGATAACTCGCACAATCGCCAGAAAGGATTCGGCTATTTTTGCGCGGGGCAGGATGGAGGGAAACAACGCGGATTGCAGAGGTCACCTAGAATGTAGGGGGTTGATTCTGGATGAGGAGGCTTACCTTGAGGCTGTGCCCGAGTTGACTGCTACGAGGCAGGGTGCGGAGTTGACTCATGAGGCGGCGGTGGGCAAGATTTCCGAGAGTGAGATACTGTATCTGATGACTCGACGGCTTTCCAGAGACCAAGCTGTCTCCCTGATTATCAGAGGCTTCATGAACGTGGGCATAATGGGGCTCCCAGAAAACATATCTACAGAAATCAACAGAATCGTAGACTTGGTGGCAGAAGCCAGCTAGCTTTCCTTCACTGCTTTGCCTAAAACGGGAAATATGAAGACCAAATAACAAATGAAGCATGTGTTTGGTTTTTCAGAAAAAATACTGTTTTCAACAATGTACCTCTATTAGGAGCCTAATAGTCCCGTTTTCGGGTAACTGACCAGTCGTAGATGTTCACATTTTCTCGCAGAGTCGTAAACCATACTTTTGTCCAAAATAACCCTTGCACACACTATTTTTTGTCACTGCATTTTTGACAAATCCCGTATACATCCATTCGTTGTCCAGTTGGCTTGAATTTTGTTGCTGCTGCCACTTTCTTTGTTAATTCTCTTACAGTTGTATCGTCTAGGTCTGTAATGTTGCCACATTTTAAGCAAATCAGGTTTATATGAGGATTCATGTACGAATCAAACCGCGCTTGTCCTTTGGGAAGATTAATTATCCGAACTAACTCCAAGTCAGCTAGTACTTTTAAAGTCTTGTAGACAGTCGACAGGCTCACAGTTGGATGGATTTTCTTAACTTCAGCATATACTTGTTGAGCTGAAGGGTGGGCTCTGCTGTTCATTGCAATTCGGCAAATGGCGATTCTTTGCGGAGTTGCCTTGTAACCCTTGCTGCGCAGAGCTTCAATTGGGGATATGTCCGATTTAAGATACTTGGTCATATGAATTATTAGGTAATAACAATTCTTAAATAAATCTTTTGCACTATCCAATAGCAGACAATAAGACGACATTCTAAGATGAAAAAAGCATAAAGAAAGGAGTTGGATTTATTTGAAAAAAGACGAACGCAAACCCACAACAACAGATGCCGGCATCCCGGTAGCCAGCGAAGAGTTTTCTCTTACCGTGGGACCCGATGGCCCGATTCTGCTGCATGATCACTACCTGATGGAGCAGATGGCCAACTTTAACCGGGAGATGATTCCCGACCGCCAGCCCCATGCAAAGGGTTCCGGGGCCTTTGGATACTTTGAGGTGACCAAGGACGTCAGCGCTTATACAAAAGCGGCCGTGTTCCAACCGGGCACTAAGACCGAGGTGCTGGCCCGGTTCTCTACCGTGGCCGGCGAGGGCGGCAGCCCAGATACCTGGCGGGATGTGCGCGGCTTTGCGCTGAAGTTTTACACCACAGAGGGAAATTATGACATGGTGGGAAACAACACTCCTGTTTTTTTCGTACGTGATCCTATGAAGTTCCAGCACTTTATCCACTCCCAGAAGCGCCGTGCGGACAACGGTCTGCGTGATAACGACATGCAGTGGGACTTCTGGACGCTTTCGCCCGAGTCGGCACATCAGGTCACCATATTGATGAGCGATCGTGGAGTCCCCAGGAGCTATCGGCACATGAACGGCTATTCGAGCCACACCTATATGTGGGTCAATGCCAAAGGCGAGCGCTACTGGGTGAAGTATCACTTCAAGACAAACCAGGGCATTGACGTCCTAACCCAGGAAGAGGCTGACCGGATTGCCGGTGTTGATGCCGACTACCACCGCCGCGATCTGTTCGAGGCGATCAAGCGGGGGGATTACCCCAGTTGGACCCTGAAAGTCCAGATCATGCCCTTCAAAGAGGCCGAGACTTACCGATTCAACCCCTTCGAGCTGACCAAGGTGTGGCCCCACGGAGACTACCCAGTGTACGAAGTGGGCCAGTTGACGTTGAACCGCAATCCGAGCGATTTTCACGCTGAGATTGAGCAGGCAGCATTCGAACCGAACAACCTCGTCCCTGGAATCGGTCCTAGCCCGGACAAGATGCTGCTTGCTCGTCTGGTTTCCTACACCGACGCCCACCGAGCTCGCCTGGGGGTCAACTACAAGCAGATTCCGGTCAACCGGCCCAAAGTACCAGTGCACAGCTACAGCAAGGGCGGGCAATGCGGATTGCCAACGTCTCCGATCCAGTCTATTCGCCCAACTCAAAGGGCGGCACCAAGGCCGACCCTGAGCGGTATCCCGAGGAGGCCATTTGGAGTGCCAGCGGCGAGTTCATCCGTGCGGCCTACACCAAGCGCAAGGATGACGACGATTTCGGTCAGCCCGGCACCCTGGTGCGCAAGGTCATGAACGATGTGCAGCGCGACCGGCTGGTGTCCAATGTGGTGGGGCATTTGAAAAACGGTGTGTCCGAACCCGTACTGCAGCGGGCCTTCGAATACTGGCGCAAAATCGATAAGGAAATCGGCGACCGCATCGCCAAAGGCGTAAAAAGCGGATAATCAGCTTGCTGAGGCGTTCGCCAGGGCGTGGTTCAAGTTGGCGCACAGCGACGGGGGAACCCAAACGTGCTACTTAGGTCCCTAAGTCAACACTGAGGAACCCATCTAGTAGGACTCGGCGCGCGCAAAATATAATGGAAGATTATCAATAGTTTTAGTCGCACTAGTTTTGGTAAACAGAGAAAAATGAATCGTGCCATTAACAGGTTGGCTAATACCAAAAAAGTTAGTGTTAGCTTACAAATATACATCTTAGTCTCCTAATATTGTTGAGGGCTGTTTTGAAAAGTGGTTTTCGGGTTATCTCTTTTCGGATGCGCTTTGGTTGATGTAACCGTTTTGTATTTTGATTACTTCTGTGCTGTCTTTTGCTTGGGCGTAGCCTTCCAGAAGCTGCTTGTTCAATACGATGAATTGGGGTCCCCACTTAAATTTGGACAGAAGCTCTTCCGCTTGTTCTCGGAAATCGGCGATGTAGAGAGCCGCAGCCAACGCCTCCACGGTGCTGAGTTTGGTTGGAACCCCATAATTTACGGGATTCGCAGCCACCAAGTAGGGCAGGCAACGGCTAGTCCAATGGGAAGATATGTCAAAAACCTCTTTTGCGTGTACCCAGCTGCAGTCTAGGGCGGCTAAGCCCCTCTGTTTCAGTTGCTCTTGGTCTGCGGGAGAGAAGGCTTTTGCTGTGAAAGGATTCAGGATGACTGCTCCGCGAGGCAGCTCTCGGACTCGGTGGACCACCCGCACTAGGTTGTGGCGTTTAAGCTTCAGGGTGCTGCATTTTTTGGGGTCACACTGCTTAGCATGATAGACGGTGACTGAAACAGGGCTATGGCTGATTCCGCCGCACCTCCAGATGGCACATGGGGTCATCCATAACCTTGGGGATATACTCAAGAAGGTCCGTGGGAATCATGTGGTAGCCCTTTTCGGCAGCCACAAAGTCTCCTGCTGCCCCGTTGATAAATGCGCCTGCAGCCGCAGCCCTGAACGGGTCGGTTCCCATCGCCAGCAAGCCGCCAGCTACGCCTGAGAGAACATCCCCTGTTCCGCCCACGGTCATTCCCGGGTTTCCAGTGAAATTGAATTTAATCTGTTCCCCGTCAGAGATGACGTCGACAGGCCCCTTCAGCAGTATGGTTGCTCCAAGTTTTCGTGCGCTCTTCTGAACCTTTTCTGCCCTCTCCTCAACATCATCAGGCAACTTGTTTCCTGTCACTATCTGGTATTCTCTGGCGTGGGGAGTCAAAACCATGGGCAACTCAACTTTCCGTTTGAATTCTGCGAAGGCTTTAAGGCCGTCAGCGTCCAAAAGCAGCGGCGTCCCCTTCTCCTCTAACCGTTCGATAATTTGTTTGGTAGCCTCCTTGGTTTCGCTGTGCAGCCCCAAACCTGGACCCAAAACCACCGCGGTCGCCGACTCCAACTGCTCCTCAAGTGCGGACAGGTTGCCCGAGTTCAGGTGTTTTCCCTTCAGTTTTACGGTTATCAGCGCTGGAGACATAGAGGAGATTGCGGTTGCAGTTTTTTCTGGAGCCGCCACAACTGCAATGTCAACTCCGGTGCGTAGAGCAGCCATGGTAGTCAATGCTGGAGCACCCGAAAACACGTTGCTTCCTCCGATTACTAGGAGCCTGCCGAAGTTTCCCTTGTGCGCTTCTGGACTGCGGCGCTTCACAGCCAATTTCACGTCTCCGGGACCAGTAAACCGCTCCAGCTCGGATGGCAAACCTATATTCTTCACCGCAACTTCGCCGCTGTATTTTTTTGCTTTTAGCAGCCCCGGCTTCGACTTGTAGAATGTGACTGTTAGGTTCGCCTTTACGGCGGTGCCCAAAACTTCGCCTGAAGCAGAGTCTACTCCGGTGGGAACATCCACGGCTACACGAAAAGCATCTGTCGAGTTGATTTTTTCCACTAACTGCAAGATTGGGGGACGCAGTTTTCCCTTAGCGCCTATTCCCAGCAGGGCATCCACGATAACGTCTGCTTTAACGTCTGGGATAAGCGTGGAATCTTTAATCTCTGTTAGGGGGACAATGTTTCTGAGGGGCTGCAGGGCAACCCAGTTTTTCTTTGCTGATTCGCTGATAATGTCTGAGGCTTTGCCTGCCAGTATCACCTCAACCTTGAAGCCATGGCAGGCGAGGTAACGTGCTGCAACGAAGCCGTCGCCTCCGTTTCCTCCTGAACCACAAAAAATCGCCACCCGCGTCTTCTTTGGCTGGAACCGTGCCGCAATCTCCTCTGCGACGTTTCTTCCCGCAGTCTCCATAAGCTGCAGCAGTGAAACCCCGTAGTATTCGGCGTTTGTTTCTAGGGCGCGCATTTCAGGAGTGGTTATTGTTTCAGTCACCATTCTAGTATACCCCACATATACTAGAGGCTACAGTGTTTTGGGTTTTATGGCTCTTTCTCTCTTTTTCAGAAAAACAAGCTGGTTATTGTTTACCTCTTAGATTCTTTAGTTGTTTTCTGTTTTGTCTTCTTGGTTTTCTACCCAGCTGAATTTTTTGTGCAACGCCTTCTGGTAGTATTTTTTCCAGGCGTACTCCACTTTTTTGCCCCACTCATAGTAGATTCTGGGGTCAATGTAGCTCTTCAGAGAAGTTGAAAGATTGTAATCCCGCGTCTCCTCCTGAACATTTATGTTCAGCTTCGCCTTCTCCAACGCTGCTTCATCTCGCTGCTTCCTGCTCTCCAACCTCTGCTTCTGCTTATCCATCAGTTTTTTATGCTTAGCCTTATAG
>Ga0209614_1001163_pt1 | contig 20447 bp, 22 predicted proteins | sample BlaSprsedimmetaG_FD_185484 | JGI IMG/M metagenome (GOLD analysis project Ga0209614, IMG submission 185484) | Hot spring sediment bacterial and archeal communities from California, USA to study Microbial Dark Matter (Phase II) - Blank Spring... ... | reverse complement strand
CGAGGGTGACGTGGGCGCGATCCTGGGCTGGGGCTTTGCGCCCTGGTCTGGCGGGCCCTTCTCCTGGCTGGACATGATCGGGACGGACCGCGCGGTCACGCTCTGCGACGATCTGGCCGCGCGCCACGGACCCCGCTTTGCGCCACCCGACCTGCTGCGCGAGATGGCCGAGCGCGACGAGACCTTTTATGGCCGTTTCGGTCCGGCGGCTCAGGCGGCCTGACGCGGCGCGGGCGCGGAGGGCGGCTCGCCTGCCGGGGGCTGGTATTCCAGCGCCGGGCCAAGCCGGCGCGCCTCGCGCGGGAAACGGGGGCGAGCATAGTCGCAATCGGCGGTCCTCTGCAACTCGCCCAGCCGGTTCTCCGGCACGGTCTCGCCCTCGCCCCGGGCGGGGCAGAACACCAGCGCGGCACCGCTGGCACAGGCGATCTCGGGCCGGTCGAACAGCGGCACGATCACCTCCAGCGCCAGGCCAAGCCGGGGCGCGACGCGTTCGATGCCCAGCGCACCTTCGAGATAGCGCGCGGGTAGCAGCACGAAGGGATCTCCGTAAAGCTCTTCGGCCAGGTCGGGTTCGACCATCACGCTTTGCTCGGTCAACAGCAGCAGCGGCGCGGAATTTCCCGGCACCCCCTCGGGCACCAGAAGCGGCCAGAGCGGTTGGGGACAGGGCGTCCAGCCGCGCCACAGGACCCCGCGCCGGACCGCACGCACCGGCTGCGAGCCGTGATCGAAGGTCAGCACCCGGTCGCCCGGGGCCAGCGCCTCGACCGCGCGCCAGCCGGTCGTGATGGCGATCTCGGTCCCGGCGGCAAAGCCCGAGGCCAGCCCCGCGATCCCGGCGGCGGACAGGCCCCCGCCTGAATGCGGCCCGCCCGGGACAAGGGCGTCGTCAAAGCCCGAAGCGGGTTCGCACCCTTCGTAGTCGATCGTGAATTCCATCATCCGTTCCCCCGGAATGCTGCCGCCGTCCCTGCCTCGCCATGGACCGGGGTCATCGGTGCCGCCTGTTCGCCAACAGACCCTTACCCCCGGTCTTCGGACGCCAGTTCGACGCGATTGGGATGGCTTTGCGGCACCGCCGCCCGGGGCCTGTGAAATGGCGTGGCGCAGCCGGGGATCGCGGTCTGTCAAGGAAAAGTTAACCATGATTCAGGCGCCGGGCTCGTCGCCCCTGCCCCGCCCGGCCGGACGAGTCGCCGACCCCGCGGCGGCGCGAAAGGCACGCGACAGCCCTTTTCAAAGCCGTGCGGCGGGGCCAAACTCGGCGCCGTCCAACGAAGCACCGGGAGGCAAGGAACCATGGGCTGGCTGTCCGACGAAACGGGTCTGGAAAAATGCGCGGCGAATTTCGTGCCGCTGACGCCGTTGTCCTTCCTGAACCGCGCCGTGCAGGTCTGGCCCGACCGCGAGGCGCTGGTCCATGGCGCCCGCCGCTACACCTACCGGCAGTATCACGACCGAAGCAGTCGGCTGGCCTCGGCCCTTGCCGCGATGGGGGTCAGGCCGGGCGACGTGGTGGCGACGCTCCTGCCCAACATCCCCGCCCAGGCCGAGGCGCATTTCGGCGTGCCCGCCTGCGGGGCGGTGCTGAACACGATCAACATCCGGCTCGATGCCAAAACGGTCAGCTATATCCTGGACCATGGCGGGGCCAAGGTGCTGCTGTGCGATCCGCAATTCATCCCACTGGCCGCCGCCGCCATCGAGGACATGGAGGGCGAGCCCCCCGTCATCATCGAGGTGGCCGACGATGCCGCGGGCGTTCATGCGATCGGCGACTATCCCGAATACGAGGACATCCTGGCCAAGGCCGATCCCGATTTCGACTGGATCCTGCCGCAGGACGAGTGGGAAAGCCTCGCGCTGAACTACACCTCGGGGACCACCGGGCGGCCCAAGGGCGTCGTCTATCACCATCGCGGCGCCTATCTGAACGCGATGGGGCAGGTGATTTCCTGGCGCATGACGCTTTACCCGAAATACCTGACCATCGTGCCGCTGTTCCATTGCAATGGCTGGTGCCACACTTGGATGATGCCGCTGGTGGGGGGCACGCTCGTCTGCTGCCGCGACATCACCGCCAAGGCGATCTTCGACGCCATCGCCGACGAGGGCGTGACCCATTTCGGCGGCGCGCCGATCGTGCTGAACATGATCGTGAACGCCAGGGACGAGGACCGACGCGACTTCGGCCACATCGTCGAGGTCTTTACCGCGGGCGCCCCCCCTGCCCCGGTCACGCTGGCCCGGATCGAGCCGATGGGCTTCAACATCACCCATGTCTACGGGCTGACGGAAACCTATGGTCCGGCGACCGAATGCACCTGGGACGCCAAATGGGACCATTTGCAGGGCGACGACCGCGCGGCCGTCAAGGCACGCCAGGGCGTGGCAATGCCCTTCATGGAGCCGGTGCAGGTCTGGGACGAAAAGCACCAGCCGGTGCAGATGGACGGGCAGACCCAGGGCGAGATCGTGTTCCGCGGCAATGGCGTGATGAAGGGCTATCTGAAGAACCCGCGCGCCACGCGCGAGGCGTTCGAGGGCGGCTATTTCCACTCGGGCGACCTGGCGATGCACCATCCCGACAGCTATCTGCAGATCGCCGACCGCGCCAAGGACATCATCATCTCGGGCGGCGAGAATGTCAGTTCGGTCGAGGTCGAGGGCGTGCTGATGCGCCATCCCGACGTCCTGCTTTGCGCCGTCGTGGCCAAACCGGACGAGAAATGGGGCGAAGTGCCCTGCGCCTTTGTCGAGCTGAAGGACGGCCATAGCGTGGACGAGGCCACGCTGATCGCCTTTGCCCGCGACCAGCTTGCGGGCTTCAAGACGCCCAAACGGATCGTGTTCCGCGAATTGCCCAAGACCTCGACCGGCAAGATCCAGAAGTTCGAGCTGCGCAAGCTGGCGGCAGGGTTGTGAGATTGTCGCCCGCGCCACACCCGGCTATCTGTGGGTGCAGATTCAGGCAACGGACAGGCACGGTCGGCCGCCCATGACGGCGCTAAAGCGGTATCAACGGCTGGAAAGCCCCGGCATCTGGCGCGAACATGCCGGGGCGCAGCGGCGCAACGTGATCCTGTCCTTTGGCGACGCCTCGCTCGTGGTCTGCGATACCGCCGAACGGGTGCTGACCCATTGGTCGCTGGCCGCGCTGGACCGGCTGAACCCGGGCGAGACGCCCGCGCTTTACGCGCCCGACACCGACAGCGACGAGACGCTGGAGGTGGACGAACCGCTGATGATCGAGGCGCTGGAAACGGTGCGGGCGGCGGTGACGCGGAACCGGCCGCATCCTGGTCGGCTGCGGTTGACGATCTTCGCCGCCATCGCCGCCGGGATCGTGGGACTTGGCGCCTTCTGGCTGCCGGGGGCGCTGGTGCGGCACACGGTCTCGGTGGTGCCGCCACAGGTCCGCGCCGAGATCGGGCGCGACCTGCTGGACCGGGTCACCCGTGTCGCGGGCCAGCCCTGCGCGCGGCCGGGCGGGGCGCGCGCGCTCGACCGGCTGGCCGAGCGGCTCTTGCCCGGCAGCGGCGCCCGGGTTGTCGTCCTGCCCTCGGGGATGCCGCGGGCGGCGCATCTGCCGGGCCGGATCATACTGCTGAACCGCGCCCTGGTCGAAGACCATGACGACCCCGCCGCGGTCGCGGGCTTCATCCTGGCCGAATCCGCCCGCGCCGCACGCGCCGATCCGCTGGCCGTGCTGCTGAAGGAGGCGGGCGTTCTGGCAACCTTCCGTCTGCTGACCAGCGGCCACCTGACCGAACGCGCCCTGGAACGGCATGCCCACACCATCCTGACCGCGCCGCCCCTGCCGCTGCCCGACGACGCGCTGATCGACCGGTTTGCCCGCGCGAATGTGCCGTCCGGCCCCTATGCCTATGCGCTCGACATCTCGGGCGAGCGGGTGCTGGGCCTGATCGAGGCGGATCCGATGCGCGGCAAGCTGGCGCCGCCGCTGATCTCGGATGGCGACTGGGTGCAGCTTCAGGCGATCTGCGGCGGCTGAGGCATCCCCGGAAAGTGAAACGCCCCGTCCGGGGACGGGGCGTTCCGGTTTTTACTGCTCGATCGTCTTACTTGCGATATTCGAGGTCGTGAAAGCCTGCGCGCTTCAGCCGGGTTTCGGCCCGCGCCAGCGCCGCGGGGTCGTCGAAGGGACCGGCATAGATCACCTCGACGGGCCGCCCGCCGCGCCGACCAATGCCCCGGCTGACCGGAAATCCCATGTCCCGAAGCAGGCGGACGGTCGGCCGCGCCGCCTCGGACGTGTCGTAGATGCCCAGACGCAGGAAACGTGGCGCCGTGGGCGGGGCCAGCCGCATGGGCACCTGGTCGGTCCAGACTCCCGCCATCTGCGCATCGCCCTGCGCCGTGCGCGGCCCGCGATGGGGATTCAGCCGGTCATCTTGCCAGACCGCACGATAGCCGGACGGAACCCGGACCGGCACGGACAGGGGCGTTGCCTCGAGCACCCCGGCACCCTTGGCCAGAGCCGGCGAGGATGACGCGCCCAATCCCGCGATCACGAGAAAGATGCAGAGTCCGGCGCGACGTCCCATGTCTTAACCCCACAAGATATGGGTTAACCATGACAAAACAACCACAACGTGTAAAGGGGATTCCGCTCATCTGGTGCCGAACATCCGATCACCCGCATCCCCTAGTCCGGGAACGATATAGCCGTGCTCGTTCAGGCATTCGTCCACCGCCGCCGTGACGATGGGCACATCCGGATGCGCCTGCCCCATCCGCGCCACGCCCTCGGGCGCAGCCAGCAGGCACATGAAGCGGATATTGTTCGCCCACGACGCCTTGAGCAGGTCGATCGCCGCGACCGAGGAATTGCCGGTGGCCAGCATCGGGTCCAGCACGATCACAAGCCGGTCTTTCAGATCGGGCGGCACCTTGTAGTAATACTGCACCGGCTGAAGTGTCTTCTCGTCACGGTAAAGCCCGACATAGCCCACCCGCGCGGACGGCACCAGTTCCAGCACCCCGTCCAGAAGACCGTTGCCCGCGCGCAGGATCGAGACCAGCGCCAGTTTCTTGCCCGCCAGAACCGGGGCGTCCATCTCGCAAAGCGGCGTCTCGATACGGCGGGTTGTCATCTCCAGTTCGCGGGTGATCTCGTAGGCCAGCAACTGGCTGATCTCGCGCAGAAGCTGGCGGAAGACGGCGGTGGGCGTGTCCTTGTCGCGCATCAGCGTCAGCTTGTGCTGCACCAGCGGGTGTTTGACGACGGTCAGATGCTCATACATCGGCGGACTCCAGTTTCTTGGCGATCACGGCGCGGGTGTCAGCGTCGCAGAAGGCGGCATCCAGCGCCACCCGGTTGATCTTTGCGAAAACGTCCTCGTCCCAGCCGAAGGCATCGGCAAGCCGGTCATATTCGCGGGTCATGCTGGTGCGGAAGAAGGGCGGATCATCGGTCGAGACGGTGACCTTGACCCCCGCCTTGCGCAGCCGCTCGATCGGGTGCGACCGCCAATCGGGGTAAAGCCCCAGCGCGATGTTCGACCCCGGGCAGATTTCCAGCACGATGCCGGTTTCGACCAGATGCTCGACCAGCGCGGGATCCTCGATGGCGCGCACGCCATGGCCGATGCGGTCCACCCGCAGATCGGTCAGCGCGTCCCGCACCGATTGCGGCCCGCCCCATTCGCCCGCATGCGCGGTCAGCCCCAGCCCCGCCTCGCGCGCCATGTCGAAGGCATATGCAAAGTCGCGCGGATGGCCTGCGGTTTCGTCGCCCGCGATGCCGAAGCCGACGATGAACGGACCTGCGGTTTCGGCGGCGCACAGGGCGGTCTGGCGGGCCTTGTCGGGGCCGAAATGGCGGATGCAGGTCACGATGCCGCGCAGCGTGATGCCCTGCGACGCCTCCGCCCGTGTGGCGGCTTCCTCGGTCGCATGCAGATATTCGCGCCAGGCGACCAGGTCGCGCCCGCCGCAGAAATCGGGCGAGAGGAAGGTTTCGAGGTAGACCACGCCCTGACCGGCGGCCTCCTCCAGCACGGCGGCGGTCAGGCGGGCATAATCATCAGGGCGCTGCAGGACCGAGGTCGCGGCCTCGTAGATTTCGAGAAACTGTGGGAAATCCCGGTAGGAATAGCCGCCATCGGGGGCAAAAATGCGTGAAATGTCGAGGTGCCGGGCATGCGCCATGCCGCGGATCAGCGCGGGCGGCGCAGCACCTTCCAGGTGGTGGTGCAGTTCGATCTTGGGCAGGGCGGTCAGGCTCACAGGAAACTCCGTCCTGGCCCTTGCGCGGGCACGTCCAGATGCGCGGCGATGCTGGCCGCGACATCGGCAAAAGCGACAAGGCCGACCGCGCGGGGACCAAGCCCGGCCCCCAGCACCGGCACGCGCTCGCGGGTATGGTCGGTGCCGGGCCAGGTCGGGTCGTTGCCATGGTCGGCGGTGATCAGGACCAGGTCGCCGGGCCGCATCCGGGCGAAAATGCGGGGCAGTTGCGCATCGAACCATTCCAGCTCGCGGGCATAGCCCGCAACATCCCGCCTGTGGCCGTAAAGGCTGTCAAACTCGACGAAATTGGCGAAGGTCAGGCTGCCGTCCGGGGCCTCGTCCATCAGATCCAGCCAATGGCCCATCAGCTCGGCATCGGTGCCCTTGCGCAGCTCGTCGATGCCACGCATGGAAAAGATGTCGCCGATCTTGCCGATGGCCTGCACCCGCCGCCCGGCCCCCTGCACCCAGTCGCAGAGCGTGGGCGCGGGCGGCGCGATGGCATAGTCGTGGCGGTTCTGCGTGCGGGTGAAGCCGGTTTCGGGGCTGCCGACAAAGGGGCGCGCGATCACCCGGCCGACCCGCATCGCATGCAGGCGGGGCGCGATCGCCTCGCAAAGCCGCAACAGCCGGTCAAGCCCGAAGGCCGCTTCATGGGCGGCGATCTGGACCACGCTGTCGGCCGAGGTGTAGAGGATCGGCCAGCCGGTCCGAAGATGTTCCTCGCCCAGTTGCGCAATGATCTCGGTGCCCGAGGCGTGGCAATTGCCCAGCGTACCGTCCGTCCCGGCCAGGCTGCGGATCTCGGCCAGCAGGGTTTCGGGGAAGGCGGGCAGTTCGCGCGGGAAATAATGCCAGTCCCAGGGCACCGGCACGCCCGCGAGTTCCCAATGGCCAGACGGCGTGTCCTTGCCGGGCGAGGTCTCGGTCGCCGCCCCCCACAGCCCCTGCGGCACGGCGCCGAGCCCCGGCGCGGCTTCACCGCTGGCCAGACGGATCGCGGCGCCAAGCCCCAGATTGTCGAGATTGTGCAAGTTAAGCGGGCCAGTTCGGCCTGTTTCGGCGTCACCTGCGGCACAGGCAAGTGCGATATGTGCAAGAGTGTTCGCACCTGCATCCGGTGTTCCCTCGTTTAAGAAGGCATCCGCATCGGGCGCGCCGCCGCAGCCCACGGAATCGATCACCACCAGAAAGGCGCGTGTCACCGCATTATCCTTTGATGCACCAGCGGCGGGATCTCGGGCACGCTGTCGCCCAGCCGGAAGGCCGACAGAACGGCTCTTGCCGCCGCCTCGGCATCGGCCTGGCAGGAGGCATGAACCAGCGCCAGAGGCTGGCCCGCGCCGATACGCTCGCCCAGCCCGGCGATCTCGGACAGCCCGACCGAGGGGTTGATCCGGTCGCCCTCGCGCCGCCGCCCGCCGCCTAGCGCGACGACCGCCAGACCCAGCGCCTCGCCGTCGATGGCCTGCACGATGCCGCCCTCGTTATCCACCACTTCCTGAATCACGGGCGAAGCGGGCAGGCGGTCGGGCCAGCGTTCGACGAAATCCAGCGGCCCGCCGAGTTCCGCGACCATCTCGCCGAATTTCAGCGCGGCCTCGCCCGATTCCAGTGCCTGCACGATCCGCCGCGCGCCATCGGCAGCGTCGTCCGCCAGCCCGCCCAGCGCCAGAACCTCGCCACCCAGCGCACAGGTGATGTCCCACAGCGCGGGCGTGATGCCGGTCCCGGTCAGCGTCTCCATCACCTCGATCACTTCCAGCGCGTTGCCCGCGGCGCCAACCAGCGGCTGCGACATGTCGGTGATCAGCGCCGTCGTCATGCAGCCCGCGCCCTGTGCGGTCGAGACCAGCGCGCGGGCCAGTTCCTCGGCCTCGTCCAGCGTCTTCATGAAGGCGCCCGAGCCGACCTTGACATCGAGCACCAGCGCCTCCAGCCCGGCGGCCAGCTTCTTGGACAGGATCGAGGCGGTGATCAGGTCGATACTCTCGACCGTGGCGGACACGTCGCGCACCGCGTAAAGTCGGCGATCGGCGGGTGCGATATCGGCCGAGGCCCCGACGATGGCACAGCCGATCTCGGCGGTGATCGACTTCAGTTGCGAAATGCCGATCTGCGTGCGGTAACCGGGGATCGCCTCCAGTTTGTCCAGCGTGCCGCCCGTGTGCCCCAGCCCGCGGCCCGAAATCATCGGCACGAAGGCCCCACAGGCCGCCAGCGCGGGCGCAAGGACCAGCGACACGCAATCGCCGATGCCGCCCGAGGAATGCTTGTCCAGCACGGGGCCGGGCAGATCCCAGTCCAGAACCTTGCCGCTGTCGCGCATCGCGCGCGTCAGCCCGACGCGTTCGGGCGTGGTCAGACCGTTCAGCAGCACCGCCATGGCAAAGGCGCCCGCCTGCGCATCGGTGACCCCGCCGCTGGCCAGCCCCCGGGCGAACCAGCCCAGTTCGTCTTCGGACAGCGGTGCGCCGTCGCGCGCCTTGGCGATGATGCCGCGCGCATCCATCAACGCCGACCCATCTGGGCCACCGAGAAGGCGCCGGGCAGCAATTCGCCCACGGTCATCACAAGCGTCTCTCCCGCCAGCGTGGCCATGGTCACGGGGACATCCGGCGCGGCGAATTCGGCCAGTTTCTGGCGGCAGCCGCCGCAGGGGGTGACGGGGGCGGGGCCGTCCGCGATCACCGCCACCTCGACGATCTCGCGACAGCCCGCGGCCACCATCGCGGCGATCGCGCCCGCCTCGGCGCATGTGCCCTCGGGCGAGGCGATGTTCTCCACGTTGCAGCCCGCGTAGATCGCCCCGTCCGCCCCGCGGATCGCCGCGCCCACCTTGAATCGTGAATAGGGGGCGTGGGCGTTTTCGCGCACCGCGCGGGCAGCGGATATCAGCGGCATAGGGCTCTCCTTCGCCGCCAATCTGCGGCGGCCCCGCCGGGGATGCAAGAGCACATCCCCGCCCCGCAGCCGGGACTGGGCGGGTTTGGATCTTGCGCAGCCGCACCTGCCTGCGTAACAGAATTTCGCACACCAAAGGAGGGACAGCGATCATGGGCTATGCCGCGCTTTACGAGGGCTGGAAGAGCGATCCGGAGGGCTTCTGGATGCAGGCCGCCGAGGCCATCGACTGGGTGAAGAAGCCCAGCAAGGCGTTGTTCGACGAGAACGCCCCGAACTACGAGTGGTTCGTGGACGGCATGGTCAACACCTGCTGGAACGCGGTGGACCGGCATGTGGAAAACGGCCGCGGCGACCAGGTGGCGATCATCCATGACAGCCCGGTGACCGGCACGCGCAAGTCGATCTCCTATGTCATGCTGCGCAACCGCGTCGCCCAACTGGCCGGCGCCCTGCGCGCCAAGGGCGTCGAAAAGGGCGACCGGGTCATCATCTACATGCCGATGATTCCCGAGGCGCTGGAGGCGATGCTGGCCTGTTCCCGCCTGGGCGCGATCCATTCGGTGGTGTTTGGCGGCTTCGCCGCGCATGAACTGGCGGTGCGGATCGACGATGCCAAGCCGAAATGCATCATCGCCGCCAGTTGCGGGATCGAGCCGGGCCGGATCGTGCATTACAAGCCGCTGCTCGACGGCGCGCTGGAGCAGTCCACCCACCAGCCCGATTTCTGCGTGATCTTCCAGCGCGAGCAGGAAGTGGCGCAACTGAAAGAGGGGCGCGACGTCAACTGGCACGGCTTCCAGTATGGTGTGCAGCCCGCCGAATGCGTGCCGGTCGAGGGCAACCACCCGGCCTATATCCTTTACACCTCGGGCACCACAGGCCAGCCCAAGGGCGTCGTGCGGCCGACCGCCGGGCATCTGGTGGCGCTGAACTGGACGATGAAGAACATCTACGATGTCGATCCCGGCGACGTGTTCTGGGCGGCCTCGGACGTGGGCTGGGTCGTGGGCCACAGCTATATCTGCTACGCGCCGCTGATCCACGGCAACACCACCGTCGTCTTTGAGGGCAAGCCCATCGGCACGCCTGATGCGGGCACGTTCTGGCGGGTGATCTCGGAACACAAGGTCAAGAGTTTCTTCACCGCGCCGACCGCCTTCCGCGCGATCAAGCGGTCGGACCCGAATGGCGAATTCGTCAACAAATACGACCTGACCGGGTTGCGCGCGCTGTTCCTGGCGGGTGAACGCGCCGATCCCGACACGATCAAATGGGCCCAGCGCATGCTGGGCGTGCCGGTGATCGACCACTGGTGGCAGACCGAAACCGGCTGGGCCATCGCGGGCAACCCGCTGGGCATCGAGAAGCTCCCCGTGAAGATCGGCAGCCCCTCGGTCGCGATGCCGGGCTATGACGTGCATGTGCTGGACGAGGGCGGGCACGAGGTCGCGCCGGGCACGCTGGGCGCCATCGCGATCAAGCTGCCCTTGCCCCCCGGCACGCTACCGACGCTGTGGAATGCGCCCGAGCGGTTCCACAAATCCTATCTCAGCCATTTCCCGGGCTTTTACGAAACCGGCGATGCGGGCTACAAGGACGAGGACGGCTATCTCCACATCATGGCGCGCACCGACGATGTCATCAACGTGGCCGGGCACCGCCTGTCCACCGGCGCGATGGAGGAGGTTCTGGCCAGCCACCCGGACGTTGCCGAATGCACGGTGATCGGCGTGGCCGACGAGTTGAAGGGACAATTGCCGCTGGGTTTCCTGTGCCTGACCTCGGGGGTGACCCGTGACCATGGCGAGATCGTCAAGGAATGCGTCAACCTGGTGCGCGACCAGATCGGTCCGGTCGCGGCGTTCAGGTTCGCTGTGGTGGTGGACCGGTTGCCCAAGACGCGCTCGGGCAAGATCCTGCGCGGGACGATGTGCAAGATCGCCGACGGGCAGGAATTCAAGATGCCCGCCACCATCGACGACCCCGCGATCCTCGACGAGATCGCCCAGGCGCTGCGGGGTCTGGGCTATCCCCAGGCCGCCTGAGCCGCCCGGAAGACGGCCCATGCCGGTGCGCGCCGCGACGACATGGGCCGACCAGTGCCGACCTGCCTTATTAGACAGGTTGGTCCGGTCCCGGGCGGCGGCTAAATTGCAATAACGCAACTTTTACGAGTGTTCCCATGGTTAGCCTGCCGGTTCAGGATGCAGCGGCCGCGGTGACAGACATGCCGGAGACGCGGCGGGCCGGGACGGGGATGCAAGGGGATCACGAGGCGCAATCCCCGCGCAACCGTGCTGCCATGCTGGGCCACGACATACGCGCCGCGATCTCCGATATTCTAGGCGGGCTTGCGCTTGCCGATCTTTCTGTTCTCGACCTCACTTCCCGACTGCAACTTCAACGTGTGCAAAGCTCCGCCGAACAGCTGCTGCGGCTCACCGACGAGACGCTGGCCCTGGTCACCGGGGACGACTCGCCCCGGGCCGATCCGCCGGTGCAGACCAGCCTCGGCCCTTTCCTCGACCGGATCGCGGCGCGATGGCATGCGCATGCGGGTGCGCGGGGGTTGGGCTTCTGCCTGGACCGGGCCGATGACCTGCCCACCGCGATCGGCACGGATCCCGCCGCACTGGAGCGGATCCTGTCCAACATGATCGCCAACGCGGTGAAATACAGCCCCGTCGGAGAGGTGCGGCTGCGCGTGCATCTGGGCCCGCAAGAGGCGCTATGCCTGCGCGTGCGCGACACCGGCCCCGGCTTTTCCGAGGCGGCTATGGCGCGGCTTTTCGATTTCGCCGGCCGGCCCGAGGACAGCGGCCAACCCGGCACCGGGCTGGGTCTGCATATCGCACGTGACCTCGCCCAGCGCATCCGCGGCCAGATCCATGTGGCGAACGCGGCCGAGGGCGGCGCCGAGGTCTCGCTGATCCTGCCGCGCCGGGCTTGGGCGCCGGGGATCGAGACACCGTTGGCGGCGGCGGATCTGCCGGACCTGGGCGGCTGCTCCGTGCTGGTGGCCGAGGATAACCCCACCAACCGGCTTCTGGTGCAGCAGATGCTGGAAACGCTGGGCGCCGAGGTCACGCTGGTCGAGGATGGCGAGGCCGCCGCCGAGGCGCTTACAGTCCGCCGCTTCGATCTGGTGCTGGTGGATATCGAGATGCCGCGGCTGTCGGGGATCGACGTGATCCGCCGGTTGCGCGCGGCCGAGGGCGACGGACCGGCCTCGCCGGTTCTGGCGATCACCGCCTTCGTGCTGTCGGCAAACCGCGACCAGATCTATGACGCAGGCGCCGACGGGATCCTTGCCAAGCCGATCCTCAGCCTCGACGCGTTCGGCGAGGCGATTGCCCGGGTGCTGACGAAACGCACCGCCCCCCTGTCCGGGACGAAGACGGGCGTGCCCTTCGATCCTGTCCATCTCGACCGGCTGCTGGCGTTGGCGGGCCCCGAGGACGGGCGCGAATTGCTGCGCAGGATGCGCGAGGATTTCGGCACGGTCGAGCGCGGTCTGAACGAGGGGCGCGCGCGGGATGACCTTGCCCTGATCCGGACGCGGACCCATGTGCTGATCTCGCTGGCCGGTGCGGTCGGCAACGTGATTCTGCAGGCCGAGGCCGAGGCGCTGAACGCGGCGGCCCGAAGCCATGACCGGGCGACGGTCGCAAGGCTTCTGCCCATGGTGCTGCACGGCGTCGCCAGGCTGCGCGCAGCGCTCGGCGGCGAGCTGGATGCCCGCTTCGCGATGGAGGCCGCCGGATGACGCCGCCCTTGCTGCTGATCGAGGACACGCCCTCGCTGCAGATGGTCTACGAATCCGTGCTCCGCGGGGCGGGGCATGCGGTGGTCTCGGCGCCGACGGCAGCCGAGGGGCTGGAACGGTTCCGCGAATTGCACCCCGCGGTCGTGCTGCTGGACCTGATGCTGCCCGACCGGCCCGGCCAGGCGGTGCTGCAGGACATCCTCGCCGCCGCGCCCGAGACGCGGGTGATCGTCATCACCGCCAATGGCTCGATCAACCGCGCGGTCGAGGCGATGCGCGCGGGCGCCTACGAATTCCTTCTCAAGCCCTTCAACGAACAGCGTTTTCTGCACGCCGTGGAAACGGCGCTGGCCGAGCGGTCGGCCAATGGCGGCACCAGCCAGCCCGCCCGTCACCAGGGCGATGGCGCAACCGCCGAGTTCGTGGGCAGTTCGCCCCAGATGAAGGCGGTCTATGGCCGGATCGCCTCGGTGGCGCGCTCGATGGCGACGGTGTTCATCACCGGCGAAAGCGGCACCGGCAAGGAGATCTGCGCCCAGGCGGTGCATGCCGCCTCCTCCCGCGCGACCGGTCCCTTCGTGCCGCTGAATTGCGCCGCGATCCCGCGCGACCTGCTGGAATCCGAGGTGTTCGGCCATCTCAAGGGCGCCTTCACCGGGGCGCTGGCCGACAAGCCGGGCGCGGCGGCCGTGGCCGATGGCGGCACGCTGTTTCTGGACGAGATCTGCGAGATGGACTCGGCGCTGCAGACCAAGCTGTTACGCTTCCTGCAGACATCGACGATCCAGCCGATCGGCGCTGCCCATCCCCGCAAGGTGAATGTGCGCATCGTCTGCGCCACCAACCGCGACCCGCTGGACGAGGTCCATCGCGGCCGCTTTCGCGAAGACCTTTACTACCGGCTGCATGTGGTTCCGATCCACCTGCCCCCCCTGCGCGAACGCGGCGAGGACGTGATCGAGATCGCCCAGGCGGCACTGGCGCGGCTCTCGGCCGAGGAAGGGCGGCGCTTCACCGGGCTCGCACCCGAGGTCGCTACGCTGTTCCGTCGTCTGCCCTGGCCCGGAAATGTGCGCCAGTTGCTGAACGTGCTGCGCCATGCGGTCGTGCTGCATGACGGCCCCGAGGTCACGCTGGACATGCTGCCCGTTGCGCTGCTCCAGGACCGGGATCGCCCGGTCGGCGCGCCGACCGGGACGGCGGCGCCGGTCGAGCGCGACCCGCTGGCGGTGGGCGACTTGATCGGGCGCACGCTCGCCGAGATCGAGCAGATCGTCATCGAGGAAACGATTGCCCGCGAAGGCGGCTCACTGCCGCGGGCGGCGCGGGTGCTCGATGTCTCGCCCTCGACCCTCTATCGCAAGCGTGAGGCCTGGGGCCGCAAGGATGACGAGGTCGGCAGCCAGAGCTACTGATTGCCGGTCCCGCGCCCCGGCGCCCGGCCTCAGAGAAACTGCTCGCGGATCAGCCGTTCTTCCAGCCCATGGCCCGGATCGAACAGGATCCGATGCGAGATGGCGGGTTCCGACCGGATCTCGACCGCTGTCACCACCCCCGCCCCCCGGCTGTCGCCTTCGGCCATCACCGGGCGCTTCTCGGGTTCCAGCACCTCGATCCGCACCCTCACGGTCTTGGGCAGCAACGCGCCGCGCCAGCGCCGCGGACGGAACGGCGCGACCGCGGTCAGCGCCAGCACATCCGAGCCGATTGGCAGGATCGGGCCATGGGCGGAATAGTTGTAGGCCGTCGAGCCCGCGGGCGTCGCCACCAGCGCGCCGTCGCAGACCAGTTCCTCCAGCCTCAGCTTGCCATCCACCACGATGCGCAGCTTGGCCGCCTGCGGTCCCGCGCGCAGCAGGCTGACCTCGTTGATCGCCAGCGCCTCGACCAGACTGCCATCGGGCCGCGTCGCCTGCATCCGCAGCGGATGGATGACCTCCTCTTCCGCCACGGCCAGCCGTTCGATCAACCCCGCCTCGCGATAGGCGTTCATCATAAAGCCGATCGTGCCGCAATTCATGCCATAGACCGGTGCGGGCAGATCCTGCGTGGCATGCAACGTCTGCAACATGAAGCCGTCGCCGCCCAGCGCCACGATCACCTCGGCCTGATCGACGGGCACCTGGCCATAGCGCGCCACCAGCGCGTCCAGCGCACCCTCGGCGCGGGCCGTCTCGCTGGCCCGAAAGGCGATCTTCGGTCCGGGGCTGGGTGCTGGCGCCATCTTTCGACCGCCCTTTCGCAACATTACGCGTTGTGATCGCCCAGCGGGTCGCGAATGGCAAGACCGACGAAAGGACCGGCCCGGCCACGCCATTTGTGACTTTCTTGGCGGCACGGGTTCGGCTAGAACCTCTACCACGCCGCCACGGGCCGCAGAGGGAGACGCCAGGATGAATGCACCGCACCAGAACGACGGCTTTTTCACCGAGACGCTTGCCAGCCGCGACCCCGAGATCGCCCATGCCATCGGGCTGGAACTCGGCCGCCAGCGCGACGAGATCGAGCTGATCGCGTCGGAAAACATCGTCAGCCGCGCCGTGCTCGAAGCGCAGGGCTCGGTGATGACCAACAAATATGCCGAGGGCTATCCCGGGCGGCGCTATTACGGCGGCTGCCAGTTCGTCGACATCGCCGAAAGCCTCGCGATCGAGCGCGCCTGCAAGCTGTTCGACGTGGCCTTCGCCAACGTGCAGCCGAACTCGGGGTCGCAGGCCAACCAGGGCGTCTTCACCGCGCTGCTGAAACCCGGCGACACGATCCTGGGCATGAGCCTCGACGCGGGCGGCCACCTGACCCATGGCGCCGCGCCCAACCAGTCGGGCAAGTGGTTCAACGCGGTGCAATACGGCGTGCGCCAATCCGACCTGCTGCCCGATTACGACCAGATCGAGGCGCTGGCGAAAGAGCACAAGCCGCAGATGATCATCGCCGGCGGTTCGGCGATCCCGCGCATCCTCGATTTCGCCCGGTTCCGCGAGATCGCCGACATGGTGGGAGCGTATCTGCTGGTCGACATGGCCCATTTCGCGGGACTGGTCGCGGCGGGCCTCTACCCTTCGCCCTTCCCGCATGCCCATGTGGCGACCACGACCACGCACAAGACGCTACGCGGGCCGCGCGGCGGCATGATCCTGACCAATGACGAGGCGCTGTCGAAGAAGTTCAACTCGGCGATCTTCCCCGGCATCCAGGGTGGGCCGCTGATGCATGTGATCGCGGGCAAGGCGGTGGCCTTCGGCGAGGCGCTGCAACCGGGCTTCAAGCTCTACCAGGAACAGGTCATCAGGAACGCCAAGGCGATGGGTGCCGTGCTGATGGAGGGCGGGCTCGACCTCGTGACGGGCGGCACCGACAGCCATGTGCTGCTGGTCGACCTGCGGCCCAAGGGGGTCAAGGGCAACGCCACCGAAAAGGCGCTGGGCCGCGCGCATATCACCTGCAACAAGAACGGCATTCCCTTCGACACGGAAAAGCCCACGATCACCAGCGGCATCCGGCTGGGCAGCCCGGCGGGCACCACGCGCGGCTTCGGCGAACAGGAATTCGCCCAGATCGGCCGCTGGATCACCGAGGTGGTGGACGGTCTGGCCGCCAATGGCGAAGAAGGCAATGCCGCGGTCGAGGACAAGGTCAAGGCCGAGGTCGCCGCGCTCTGCGCCCGCTTCCCGATCTATCCCGGGCTCTGATCCCCGCCCGCATCAAGGGGGGCTTCGGCCCCCCTTTTCGCGCGCCCTTGCCTTCTTCTTGGTCCAAATACCCAAAAACGGGGCCGCAGGCCCCGCCCCCCCCGGATGGACATGCTCGCGACCCGGATCCACGGCCAGCCCGGCACCACGCCCCCCCTTCTGATCGCGCATGGCCTGTTCGGCTCGGCGCGGAACTGGGGGGTGATCGCGAAACGGCTGTCGGACAGCCGCCAGGTGATCGCCGTCGACATGCGCAACCACGGCGACAGCCCGTGGGCGTCCGGCCACCGCTATGCCGATCTCGCCGCCGATCTGGCCGAAGTGATCGCCGCCCATGGCGGGCGGGCGGATATGCTGGGCCATTCGATGGGGGGCAAGGCGGCGATGGTGCTGGCGCTGACCCGGCCTGCGCTGGTCAACCGGCTGGTGGTGGCCGATATCGCGCCGGTCGCCTATGGCCACAGCCAGAACCACCTGATCGCGGCAATGCGGGGGCTGGAACTGGCGGGCCTCACGCATCGGGGCAATGCCGACGCCGCGCTGTCCGCGCGGATCGCCGATCCGAGGTTGCGTGCCTTCCTGCTGCAATCGCTCGACCTCAAGGCCCGGCCGCCCGTCTGGCGGTTGAACCTCGATGTGCTGGAGGCCGAGATGGACCGGATCACCGGATGGCCCGAGCAGATCGCAGGCCGATTCGACGGCCCCGCCCTGTTCCTGTCCGGCGCGACCTCGGACTATGTCCGCCCCGAACATCGTGACCGGATCAAGGCGCTGTTCCCCGCCGCCCGCTTCGCCAGGATCCCCGGCGCGGGCCATTGGCTGCATGCCGAAAAGCCGCGCGAATTCGAGGCGGAGGTCCGGACCTTTCTCGACGCCCAGATGACGGGGCCTAGTCGACCGGCTTGACCATCCGGGCCATGGTGCCGTCCTTCCTGACGAAATGCGCCACCAGCGCCGCGACCACATGCAACACGATCAGCACGAACAGCACCACCGGCAGGACCGAATGCACCCCGCCCGCCCAGGCCGCGCCCTGCGACCAAGCGACCATCCCCGAGATCGGCAACAGCAACATCAGCAGGTAGAACAGCCCATAGGTCACCCGCGCCACCATCACCTGCGCGGGCGAATGGCCCGGGGCGGGCGCGGGCACCCCATGCAGGAAGCGCAGCCCGATCCGCCAGAAGGCCAGCAGCAGGATCGCAAGCCCCGCAACGATATGGACCGTGACGCCCAGGGTGAAGTTCTGCACCCCCGTCTCCAGCAGATCGCCGAACGCGCGGGACATTCCCCCGTTGAACAGGAACTGCACCGCAACAAGACCCACAACTGCCCAGTGCAGGCGGATTTGCATGCGCGAATAGCCCGAAGCCGACATGCCTAGCCCTCCGATGATCTAACCGAGATCCGACCGCCGGACCACCCGGCAGTCAGTGTATGGCCTGCGCCACCTTCCAGGAGACGGGTAGCGCGAGAACGAATCCCACCGCCGCGGCGGCGAGGATCGGAACAGTGGTGCCGTATCCCGCCACCAGGACGACGACGATGCCGACGCCCATCAGGGTAGCCGAAATGAGCAGGAACAGGACTGCGGCGAGCCGAAGCATGCGGGGCCTCCCGGTCTGGAATTGAACCGGTCCCAAGCAAAACCCGCCTGCCCCGACCCGACCTTGATCCAGCGCAATCCGCGTCAGAATGACCAGATGCGCGTGGTCCGATCCAGCAGGGCCTCGGCCATGGCGGGCGGTTTGGCCACGCCCACGCCCTCGATCAGCACCGAAGCATCGGCGCCCTTGCCGGGCAGGTAGATCGCGCAGACCTCGACCGTCGCGCCTTTCTCGATCGCCGCCTTCAGCAGGCCCTGCGGGCTGGCGCCGCGCGGCGGTTGCGGGGCGGTCGCGCTCTCGGGCGCATCGGCAAGCGCGATGTCGCCGCCCGGGCCGCACAGCAGGATGCGCGTCGGCACGCCGCGGTCGATGGCCTCGTTGGTCAGCACCATGCTCATCAGCTGGGTCTGTGCGTCTCCATCGGTGACGACCGTCACCAGCGACGCCACGTCCTCGGCCATGGCGGCACTGGCGGTCATCATGAGCGCGACGGCGGTCGCCTTGAACGTCCTGGTCATCGGGATCTCCCTATGGTTGGATCGATTTCGATGCCGACAGCCTAGCTCATCCTACCCGACGGTTATGTGACTTGTGCACAAAGCCGCGCCGGGCGGGCGGATTGGCAAGCGTCCGGAGGCGCTACCGTGCCAAGATGGTGCAACCGGAGGGAGGGGGCGCCATGATCACGCTGGACGATATCGAGGATTTCACCGACCTGACCCGCGAGGAAATCGCGGCCATCGCCGAGCACGAGCATATCCCCGAGGCGGATGCCACCTTGCCGGCGGATTACCTGATGCATGCCCATCATGGGGCGCTGAAGGCGCTGGCGATGATCAGCTCGGATATCCGCGCGGCGCTGCATGGCGACGATCTGCACCATGCACGGGCGCTTTATGCGGTGCTGCACCGTTTCGTCGCGGATCACCCGGACGCGGTGCGGGGGGCGGAGTAGCGCCCCCCGTTGGTGTCAGACTTCCGGGGCGTTGGGGCCGGGAAAGCCGCCCAGACGCACGCGATCGGCCTGCCAGAACGGATCGTTCTCCTTGATCCGGCGTGAGACGATGAAGGCCGCGGGCCAGGCCAGCACGCAGCCGATCCCCGCGCCAATGCCGACCGCGGTCCAGCTGTAGAAGCCCAGCGAAAACAGGATGATGACGATGAAACCGGTGATGACGGCCCCGGTGACGAGGGTAAGCATGATGCTCAGTCGATCCATGGTGACCTCCCTCGGTGCTGTGGATTGCGCGCGGGGTATGCGCGACACGATGTCGCGGGTCAGTCGGGCGGGATAACGAGGGCGTGAGGGGCGCAGGGGGCCTCCCGGGCGGCCCGGGTATGGCGCGGCGGTGGGTTGGCACCCACCCTACGCCGGGCGCCGGGGGCCGAGCGATGCGCAGAGGGCAGCGCCCGCCCCGTGGGGGCGGGCCGGGCACTGCCCGGCGTGAACTGTCGAGGCGGGACTATTTCAGCGGCCTGTTAACGTAGTGAATCTTTGTCGATACGAACCGTAGACGACAGATCGTAAGGAACGTCTGAAAAACCTGCCGATTTCAGCCTGATCTGGGAGACTTGGGCATCCCTGCAAGGAGCCCCGCCGATGCCGAAACAGCCCGCCTTTCCCGGCCTGCGCGACGCGATGAAGAAGAAGGTCACGCGGCGCGAGCAGTTCCTGGCGGAGATGGACGCGGTGGTGCCCTGGGGTCGGCTGCTCGCGCTGATCGCGCCGCATTACTCCAAGGTCGGGCCGAAGGGTGGCCGACCACCGATGCCGCTGGAGGTGATGCTGCGGGTCTATTTCCTGTAGAACTGGTATGCCCTGAGCGACCCGATGGCGGAAGAGACCCTTTACGACAGCGAGGCAATGCGCCGCCTTGCCGGGATCGAGCTGGGCGACGACCGCATCCCCGACGAGACCACTATCCTGAAGTTCCGCCATCTGCTGGGGCAGCACGGGCTGACCGAGACGATCTTTGCGGATGTGAACACGCACCTCGCCGACAAGGGCATCACGCTGCGCTCGGGCACGTTGGTGGATGCGACCATCATCGACGTGAACCGCCCCGGGTTTCCGAGAGGCGTATTTGTTCAAAACCTAAGCGGCTTTTTCAAGGGTTTTCATTTGTTCGTAGAATGCCTCCTCCACTTCCTGCGGCGGCCGATGACCGATGGCACTGTGTAGCCGCTCATTGTTATACCAGTTGACCCATTGCAGGGTCT
>Ga0209614_1001162_pt1 | contig 20479 bp, 13 predicted proteins | sample BlaSprsedimmetaG_FD_185484 | JGI IMG/M metagenome (GOLD analysis project Ga0209614, IMG submission 185484) | Hot spring sediment bacterial and archeal communities from California, USA to study Microbial Dark Matter (Phase II) - Blank Spring... ... | reverse complement strand
AAAAAACCCCGCCCCCGGCACCCATCCTTGACAATCGCTCGCCAATCGGATATAATGCCCCCTCAGACACATCAGACACACGGATCGCAGCAAGACACCGGGGAGAGCCAACCATGCCAACCGTGCCAACCCAGCCCCCCAACTTTGCCCATTTTCACAGAACGCCCCGATTCTGCAAAACAAACCCAATTCCCCCTGCTCAAGGAACTCAACCTCGAAGACAACACGCTCGTCATCTTCACCAGCGACAACGGCCCGACATTCGCCGGCGACTCAGACCCGACCTTCTTCAACAGTGCCGGCCCCTTCCGCGGCCTCAAGGGCAGCGTCTATGAAGGCCGTATCCGCGTTCCGTTCATCGCCCGCTGGCCCGGCCGCATCAAGCCGGGCAGCACGAGCGACCACGTCTCGGCCTTCTGGGACTTTCTGCCGACCTGCTGTGAACTCACCGGCCGCCAGATCCCCCAGGACATCGACGGCGTCAGTATGCTCCCTGCCCTGCTCGGTCGCGATAACCAGAAGCAGCACGAATACCTCTACTGGGAGCTCAACGGCCAACAGGCCATCCGCGTCGGCGACTGGAAGGCCCTGCGCAACAAACCCTGGCTCGATGTCGAACTCTACAACCTCGCCGAAGACATGGGCGAGAAGAACAACCTGGCGAAGGCAAGCCCCGACTTTGCCCGCCGATTGACCGAGATGATCGAGAAGAACCGCACCGACTCCGACGTCTTTCCCCTGCCCAAGAAACCCCAGCCGAAGCCCGCCGCGACAAGCGGGCCGAGCATGTGACACGATCACCGTCAAGATGTCACGTCCGGTTCCGCGTATGCAACGAGTTGCACACCCTGCATTCTCACTCACGCAGACAAGGCCATACATCTCTGTCATGCACAGCGAAAGGAAGCATCTCGCAACGCCAGCAATGGTAGGGTGGGCAAGCGCCGTTCTCGCCCACGCGGTTTCAGTCACTCCTCAATGTCTATGCCCAGCTCCGCAACCGCCGCGAACTTCTGTCCCTCAATCCCCTGAACCGCCACCAGACGCACGTATTGCCCCTTTATCGGCTGTGCGAGTGCGACCTTCTGCAACGCCTTGCCCTCGGGAAACGACCCGCTTGCCACGGGATCGCCCCACTGTCTGCCGTCCGCGCTGACATAGAACGCATACTCGCTGAACCAGCCGTTCTTCATGTCCTGCCGTGGCAGGTACATAAAGCCCGTGATCGTCGCCGACCGTTTGAAGGCGATGGTGATCTCATGCGGATAGTCCGGCAGTTGCGGCTCCCACGCCGTATGCCAGATCGTTGCCGGGTCCCCGTCAATGGCCTTATCTCCTTCATGCCCGGCGGCCGTCATCCAAGACATGCATCCAGCGTCGTGATTCTACCGCACGCCCGGATGAAATGTCAGGAGAAAATGCTGCATTGAACCATCCAATAACCATTGTCCGCCCTGCGGCAAAGGGTTATGCTGGCGCCTGCCCGCTACAACAGCATAAGGATGTACGACAATGAAACATTCGCTCCTCTCGCTCGCTCTCATTGCATTCACGGCGGTCGCCGCCCAGGCCGTCGAGGAGATCAAACCCAGCGATTCGGTCCTGGTTCGCCAGGGGGCCATCAGCGGCGCCATCATCAGCCGCAACGGGCGCACGCTTGTCGTCTATGGCGATCCGGCCGGATTCGTGCGGCAGCCCGATATGGTCCTGTTCACGGACGCCCGCCGCGATGTTGCCTGGGCCGGCCAGGAGCTCGTCGCCAAAGGGGCCAGGGCCGTGGTTCCCGCCGCCGTCGCCGAGCGGTTCACCAACCCCGACGCCTTCTGGTCCAAGTTTCGCCAAAAACGCTTCCACGACTACGACCAGCAGGGTACGAAACTGCCCACCGAGCCCATGCCGGTCTCCATGCAGGTGTCCGATGGGCACAAGATTCAGTGGCAGGACCTGGAGATCGAAGTCGTCGCCACGCCCGGCTACACCCGCGAGGGTGTCTCCTATCTGACCACCATCGACAACCTCAAGTATGCGTTCGTGGGTGACTTGATGTACCGCGATGGACGCCTGTTCGACCTGTACAGCCTCCAGGACGCCGTAGCCGACGCCCAGATCGGCGGTTACCACGGCTGGGCCGGACGGATCGGCGATCTGATTCAGAGCCTCCAAAAGATCGCCGAGCGAAAGCCCGACATCATCGTCCCGGCCCATGGCTGGACCATCTACAAGACCACCGAAGAGATTGCCCTTCTGATCCGTCGATTGCGGGCCGTCTACGCGAACTACCTGTCCATCAATGCCGGGAAATGGTACTTCAAGGAGCACTACGACACCCTCGCGGCCCGTGTGCTCGGCCCCGACGCCAAGGTCGACTGGATGACCTGGGCGCCGGTCATTGAACAGAAGCCTCCCGCCTGGGTCATTCCCATCCAGAACTCGCGTCTGATCCTCTCGGCCGACCGCTCCGGTTTCCTCCTTGACTGCGGATCGCCCGCCATCATCGCCGAGCTCGAGAAGCTGCAAGCCGAGGGCAAACTCTCGCATATCAGCGGCATCTTTATCACCCATTATCACGACGACCATACCAACAGCGTGGCCGATCTGGTCGCCAGATTTGACTGCCCCATTTACTGTTCGTGGCAACAGCGCGACATCCTGGCCAATCCCTCCGCTTACCGCTTGCCCTGCCTGACCACCAACCCCATACCCGATGTCGTCGCCGTCCCCAGCGGCCATAAGATGCGATGGAAGGAGTATCGCCTGACGCTGTTCTATCATCCGGGCCAGACGATTTACCACGATGCCCTGCTCGTCGAACCCGACGCCGACAGGCCCATCTTCTTCATGGGCGACTCCTTTACCCCCTCCGGTATCGATGATTACTGCCTGCTCAATCGCAACCTCCTCCACAACGACACCGGCTACCTGCACTGCCTCGATGTCCTCAAGGCCCTGCCGGAGAATTGCCTGCTCGTCAACCAGCACGTCACGGAGCCGTTCCGTTTTTCGACAACACAGATCGAACACATGCAACGCAAGCTCCGCCAACGAAAGCAACTGCTGGCCGAACTACTACCGTGGGACGAGCCCAACTACGGCATTGACGAACGCTGGGCCCGTTTCTATCCCTACGGCCGGACGGCCCAGCGCGGCGCCCGCATCCAGCTTGGCGTCAGGATATTCAATCATAGCCCCCAGGCACAGGATTACGCCGTGACGCTGAATGCGCCGCCGGGCATCGAAGGGCGGCCGAAAACGGCCTCGGTTCGGATCGAACCACGCAAAGAGGCCGAGCTTCTGTTCGATGTCCGGGTCGCCGATTCGGACGCAAGAGAGTTCTATGTCGTCACGGCCGATGTGCAGTTCGGCCCCTGGGACCTCCGCCGCTGGTGCGAGGCAATCATCGAAATCGAGCCCACGGCTCGGTGAACCGCCGCCAGGAGATACCTATGCAACGACGCGATTTTCTCAGGATGACCGGCTCAGCGGCTGCATACGCGGTGCTGGGGGGCAGCGCGAGTCGATCCGCACCGGGAACCGACGGCGTAACGTACAACGCCGAGATGGCCGCCTATCGCAACCAGAACCGCTCGACCGTGGCCTGTCGAAACGGCATCGTCTGTACGAGTCATCCATTGGCGAGCATCGCCGGCATTGACATCCTCAAGGCCGGTGGCAACGCCATCGACGCCGCCGTCGCCGCCAACGCCGTCCTCAGTGTTACCGAGCCGATGAGTTGCGGGCCAGGCGGCGACCTGTTCGCCATCGTCTGGTCGGCCAAAGACCGCAAATTGCTGGGCCTCAACGCCAGCGGGCGCTCCCCCTACCGCTGGAGCCTCAAGGACGCCCAGGACCTGGGGCTCAAGGAGTTGCCTGCCTACGGTCCTCTGTCGTGGAGCGTCCCCGGCTGCGTCAGCGGCTGGGCCGCCCTGCTTGGCCGACGGGGCTCCATGAAACCGGCCCGCGTCCTCGAATCGGCCATCGGCCACGCCCGTGAGGGCTTCTGCGTCACGCCCGTCATCGCGGACGACTGGCGCACTGCGACTCCGCAAGAGCACCCGACACTCGCCAGGGTCTTCGCCCCCAACGGTAAGACGCCCCAATTCGGCGACATCTTCCGCAATCCGGACATGGCGAGATGCTTCGAGACCATCGCCCGCGACGGCTTCGAGGCCTTCTACCAGGGCGAAATCGCCGAGCGGATTGTCAGGTTCAGCGACAAGGTCGGCGGCCGCTTCTCCATGCGGGACTTCGCCGAGCACCGCGCCGACTGGATCGAGCCCGTCAGCGCCAATTACCGCGGCTACGATGTCTGGCAATTGCCCCCCAACGGCCAGGGCATCGCCGTCCTCCAGATGCTCAACCTCCTGGAGACGTTCGACATCGCCTCCATGAAGCCCAATTCCGCCGAGCACCTGCACTTGTTCATCGAGGCCAAGAAACTCGCCTTCGAGGACCGCGCCGTCTACTACGCCGACATGGACTTCGCCGACGTGCCCCTTCGGCAATTGATCTCCAAGGATTACGCGAGGCAACGGGCAAGGCTCATCGACCCCCGCCGGGCCGCCCGGCAGGTGGCCGCCGGCCGCCTCCATGGGCCGTCCGAGACGATCTACCTGACCGCCGCCGACAAGGACGGCAACATGGTCTCCCTCATCCAGAGCATCTACCATCACTTCGGCTCCCGCATGGTCCCGGACGGACTGGGTTTCGCCTTGCAGAATCGCGGTCAGTCGTTCAGCCTCCATCCCGACCACCTCAACCGCCTCGAACCCCACAAACGCCCCTTCCACACCATCATCCCCGGCTTCATGACGAAGACCGGCCGCCCCGTATTCTCGTTCGGCGTCATGGGCGGCGAATTCCAGCCGCAGGGCCACGTTCAGGTCCTGATGAACCTCATCGATTTCGGCATGTCCCCCCAGCAGACCGGCGACCAGCCCCGCATCATGCACTCGGAGAGTTCCACCCCCACCGGCGCCGCCATCGTCGATGGCGGAACCGTCGGCTTTGAACGGGGCTTCCCCGAAGACGTCAAGGCACAACTCGCAAACATGGGTCATCGACTCCGCCCGGATATCGGAGTCTTCGGCGGCTACCAGGCCATCTGGGCCGAAACAAACCCCCTGCGTTACTTCGGCGGCTCCGACCCAAGAAAAGACGGCTGCGCCATCGGCTACTGACGCCTACCGCCCCAGGGTCAACTGATCGATCAACGGTATGTCGCTTCTGATCGTCGATCCCGGCGCCGGTGGTTTCGGCTTGGCCGGTCTCGCTTTTGCCGGCGACGGCCTGGCCGGCTTCTGCTTCCTGGGAGGCTCTTTCCGATGGGGTTTTGCCTCACGCTTTGGGGCGGGCTTTTCCCCGCTTTTCATCGACAGCGATATGCGCTTGCGCTGCGGATCGATCTCCAGCACCGTCACCAACACCTTCTGATGCACCTTGACCACGTCCGCCGGGTCCTTGACGAAACCATCCGACAACTGACTGATATGAATCAGTCCATCCTGATGCACGCCCACATCGACGAAGGCCCCGAACGCCGTGATATTTGTAACGATCCCCGGTATCCGCATCCCCGGCTTGAGGTCCTCCAGCTTCTCCACGCCCTCGGCAAAACTGAAGACCTCGAACTTCTCCCGCGGATCGCGCCCCGGCTTGGCCAATTCCTGCATGATATCGGTCAAGGTCGGCATCCCGACCGTCTGGCTGACATACTTCTTCAGGTCGATCCTGCTACGCAGCGACGCATCTCGCATCAGGTCCACCACCGAACAGCCCACGTCCGCCGCCATCGCATCGACAATGGGGTAGCTCTCCGGGTGCACGGCGCTGCCGTCGAGCGGATGGACGCCGTCGCGTATCCGCAGGAACCCGGCCGCCTGCTCGAAGGCCCGCGCGCCCAGCCGGGGCACGTCCTTGAGCTGCTCGCGGCAGCGGAAGGGTCCATGCTCATCGCGATAGCCGACGATATTCTGCGCCAGGTGCGGTCCCAGCCCTGAGACATACATCAACAGCGGCTTGCTCGCGGTATTGACCTCGACGCCGACGCTGTTGACGCAACTGACGACCCCATCGTCGAGCCCCTGCTTGAGCCGTCCCTGGTCGACATCGTGCTGGTACTGCCCGACCCCGATGCTCTTGGGATCGATCTTGACTAATTCCGCCAGCGGGTCCAACAACCGTCTGCCGATGGATACAGCCCCGCGCACCGTCACGTCATGGTCCGGGAACTCCTCCCTGGCCACCGGCGACGCCGAGTACACCGATGCCCCGCTTTCGTTGACCATCACGATGAGGATTTCACGCCCCAGCCCGATCCCGCGGACCCAGGCCTCGGTCTCCCTCCCGGCCGTCCCGTTGCCCACCGCGATGGCTTCGATGTTGAACACCTTGCACATCTGAACGATCTTCACCGCATCGGCCGCCGCCTGGGCCTGACTCTGGTGCGGATACACCACGTCCGTATGCAGCAGCTTGCCCTGTCGATCCAGACAGACCACCTTACAGCCCGTGCGAAAGCCCGGGTCCAGCGCCAGGACATTTTTCTGCCCCAGCGGCGGCGCCAACAGAAGCTGCCGCAGGTTCTCCGCGAAGACCTCGATCGCCTGTCCATCGGCCCGCTCCTTGGTGGCACTGCGAACCTCCGTCTCCATTGACGGCGCCAACAGCCGCTTGTAGGCATCGGTAACCGCCTCGGCCACCTGGTCGCGGCACGGACACGGGGCCTTCAGGAACAGCGTCTGGAGAATGCGGATCGCCTGGTCCTGCGGCGCCGTCACACGGAGGATCAGATACCCCTCGTTCTCCCCTCGCCGCATCGCCAGAATCCGGTGCGACGGCGCCTTGGACACCGGCTCGGTCCAGTCGAAGTAGTTCTCAAACTTGTTGCCCTCGGCCTCCTTGCCCACAATTACCTTGGATGTGAAGACCCCCTCTTTGAAAAACAACTCCCTTATGCGCTCCCGCGCCGTCTGATACTCATTGACCCACTCGGCGATAATATCGCGCGCCCCGGCCAGCGCCTCCTCCACCGTCGCCACGCCTTTCTCGGCGTCGATGAACTTCGCCGCCTCCATCGCTGGATCGACCGACGCATCCTGCGCAAAAACCCACTCCGCCAGCGGCTCCAGCCCCTTCTCCTTGGCGATCGTCCCGCGTGTTCGCCGCTTCGGACGAAACGGCAGGTAAACATCTTCGAGCACCGTCATCGTCTCAGCCGCCAGGACTTTCGCCCGCAGTTCATCCGTCAGCAACCCCCGTTCGTCAAGCGATTTGAGGATAGCCTCTCTCCGCTCATCCAACTCCTTGAGCCTGGCCAGCCGATCCCGAACCGCCGTGATGGCCGTCTCGTCGAGACTGCCAGTCGCCTCCTTGCGGTATCGGGCGATAAACGGCACGGTCGCCCCGTCCTCAAGCAGTACCGCCGCCGCCAGCACCTGCCCGGCCCGAACACCCAACTCCTTCGCAATCGTCTCAATATAGCCCTGGTTCAACGCCGTACTCCTTCCATCACCTCAGAAATCAACCATCGGCTCGACCCGTGTCAGGAACTGAATCGGCACGCCCCACGGGTCGCGCAGAATCACCATCTTATCACCGGCCGGCGTTTCTTCAATATCCTTGGCCACCGTCGCCCCGGCCGCCGCCAGGGCAATACCCGCCAAGCACGCCAACCTTGCCAACAGTCCGTTCTTCATTCGAGTCTCCTTCTCATGGGCAATCTCACCTCACCGCGGCCGAACCAGCAGACGCACCGGCACGCCTGCCTCCAGTTCAAGTTCCAATCCCTCTCGCATTGCATTGCCGCGGTGCGTTGTCGGTTCCGAACCGCGACCGCGTCGGATTACATACTCGCCGTCAGGCTCAACGGTAAACCATTCGGGTAAGGTGTTCATCCGCGGCCAGTCCTTCGCAAATCCCATGTACAACCGGTGCCGCGGGATATCAAAGACAAGCCTGCCCTTCCACGGCTGCCTGGCCTCGACCTCGACCGCCAGATCGTCGCCGACCCTCGCGGCCCCGAGATTGAGGTCCCGCCGCCAGGGCCTTGCGATCAGGCCCTGTGTGTGCATCAGCGCGTGCATCAACACCGTCCGCACGCCATTGGCCTGGAGCTTCATCGTGCCCCAAAGCTCCGCCGTCTCCAGGGGCTCGGCCGACCGGACGACGTTGGCCGCCATCTCGCGGTCCACCCACGCAATGGCCTCATCGACCGGCAGGCGGTTGAGCAGGTAGATGCACCCCTCAATCGAATCGGCGAAGCCGTCAATGGACGTGCCCTCCCACGGGTAGTTCTGATACAACGGTTTGCTCAGATTCTTCAGCGTCCGTTCGACGGGGCGGCGATACCGATCCGCGCCGCTCGCCGTGTCATGGCATAGAAACCCCACGTAATTGTACCCCCACCCGTCGCTCAGGGCTCCATTGGACCCATCCCGCGCCGTCAGGTGGTTGTACATGATGCCGTCCTCGTTACACCCGGTCGCCAGAATCCTGTCGAACATCCGCTCCAGCCGCGGACGATACCACTGCGCCTTGTCCGGCCGATGCTCCGATTCGACGGCGTAGAGCAGCCCCAACCCGCCAATGATCTCGCACCCATGGTCCCGCAGCCGCGTCGGCACGAAATCCTCCTGTGACAGGTAGTAATCCCCCAGCCGCTCGGCCCATTCCAGAAACCGCCCGTCGCCCGTCATCGCGTAGAGCCTCGCCAGGGCCTGCAACTGCTCGCCGTTGACCTCCACGTTGGTCGAGACGATCCTGCCGAACGGCGTCTCCACCTTGGCATGTTTCCACAGGTCCTCCTCAATCCCCTTCATCCGCTCAAACCACTCGTCCTTGCCCGTGGCCTCGACAATGGCGATCAGACCGTCCTTTACATACTCGGAAGCCTCGAACACCATGGCGTCCCACGCGAAGTTCTCCACCTTCGCGCCCCGCGCAAAATCCCACGGAACAGGAATCCGATCGACGTGGTTACACAGCCTCATCTCCGCGTGGAGCACATCCCGCACGGGCCCGTCGAGGACCTCCCTGTCCACCACGTAGGCCGCCCAGGCAAAGAACGGATAGCAGTCGGCGGCCGTGTCGCGGTAATTCCAGTAACCATCCGCCCGGTACAGCCCCGTTGCCGGATCGATCTGCGGCAGGGCCTTTTCGTGCAGCCACCGGTGTACCTTGCTCAACGAGTATCCGGCAATTTGCGCGGACCTCCGAGCCTGTTTGAGGCCTACCTGCACGTTCAACCGTTCATTTTCGCCGGCCCGCGACGGCAAAACGATCATCAGCATGATAACGGCGATTCCCACAACATGTTTCATGGTGTCTCCTGAAGGACCCAGTCACGGCCGGACGGGTCTTTGATAGATCGTGTAGACAGGCTCAAACCCCAGTTGTCGGTGAAATCGCCGCGAACCCTCATTGGCCTCGAACACATCGACAACGACCCGTTCGAAGCCCCTCTCCCGCGCGATGGTCAGGGCATCCTCATAGAGCCGCCGACCCAACCCCCGCCTTCGATAGTCCTTCCGCACGTAGACCAGGTCGATCCAGAAGAATGGCCCGCGGATGTAGAGGACGTCAAAGTCCGTGCGGAAATACAGAAATGCCACCGGCTCGCCCTCATCTTCGAGCACGCGGATGGTCCCCTCACGAATCGCCTGCCGCAGTTCGCCTATGTCGGTCGTCGATGCGGCCCTCTCATCCTCGCGCCGACGCTCTATAGCACGGTTGTCCTGCAGACCGGCAATCAGGAATTCCAGGTCGTTGTCTCGGGCGTATCGGATGTCCATAACCAAGCCGCCGCGCCATCCCCGGCTTATCGCCTCTGACAGGATGCGCTCCAGGCGGCTTGTTACTATAGTCGCGCGCCGTGCGAATGGCAAGGGCCGGCAAACTTCCGACAAGGGTAAACCCCACCTGTTCAGGGATTACGGGCCGGCTGGGGCTCTGCCGCCCGCCAGTTCGCCGGGTCGTTGCCGCTGTACCGCGGGTCTGCGCTGATACGCTGAAGGGTATGGCCTCCGCCGTCGGGACTGCTCGGCCAGGGAACCGTGTCCGCGTATGTAACCTCGTCCACGATGACCCACGAAACACCGCCGCCCGGGTTGTCGGGGGCCTGCGGCCGCTCCAGGGCCAACCGCTCGGAACTGTTCGAGAGGTTCCCGGACCACGGTCCGAAGATGTCCACGCCGGGCGTCAACACCCCCGTCTCGTACTGACTGACAAAGAGCAGGCGTCGCAGCATTTCGACCTGTGGGTCAAAACCGACGACGACAATTCGGCCTCCGGGTGGAATCGAAACCCCCGGCGGGAAGCTGTAGTTCACGCCGCTGTCGATTCGCCATGTACCATCGCTGTTGCTCAGGACCACCGCCTGGGCCGTCGGGTTGTACAACTCAAGGTACTCTTCGTTCGTGCCCGCCGGATGATACATGATCTCATCAATCACTACGTCGGCGATGGGATTGGCGTTGGCGGCGCCCCGTGAAGGCGCCATCGCATGCCAGAACGCCCCGCCGTCGGGATAGCGGCCCAACGACACGAAGTTCTCCTGGCCCTTGAACCGGACCACGTCCACGATGCGATCCTGTGTGTTGCCCGGCAGATACGACAGGACGACAACCTCGCCGGCCTTGTCGAGCCCGAAGCCCTCCGTAATGGGGTTGTGGAAGTCGTTGACCTCATCGAAAACGATGCGTCCACCGGCCGGCACCGACACGGCCGGGATCGCCCATTTTCGCGGGTTGCCCATATCGTCGCTGAGGAACCAGCCGGCCAGATTCACCGAGTTCGCCGACCCATTGAACAACTCCACCCAGTCATTGGAATCGTACTCCGGACGCCGCGGATCGCTGTAATCGGTGTGGGCCATGACCTCGTTGATCAGTATCCCATCAGGCAGCACCGGATCGTCCATGCCGGGCGACCCGCTGATGTACGTGCTGTGCCGCCAGTTGCCGCTGTAGTTGAGCGAGCCGTCGCGCTGGCCGGCGATGGCCCTGTCCAGCGGAACCAGCGAATGTCCTGCCCCGTCCGCCGCCTGGGGCCAGCCGCGGCCGTCGCCGTACTCGAATTTGACAATCGTGCCGTCCCAGTAATCCGCCAGCTCGACCGTCTCGCCGCTGTTGCTCAGGTTGGAGGCGCTGTTGTCCTTGTACTGCCCGGCGATAAGGCCGCTCAAGCCCGAACCGTAACGAGACATAAAGGCGGCCGTATCACGAACCACCAGCACGAATGCGCCGGGCTCCAGACGGGTGACGGACGAACCGTTGAAATCGAATGTGATGCCGCCCACGAACGACACATAGGTCAGGTCGATGGCCTCGTCGCCGATGTTCTTCAACTCGATGAACTCGAAATCGTCGTTGCCCCACGGGCTGCCGGCCGGCGGCCGGGCGGGGTTGTACATGACCTCCGTAATCCGCAGGTTCTCCGTAACATGGGCCGACAGGGGCTTGCTCGCGACGAACTGCACCGGGGCCGACCAGTGACTCCACCAGCCCGTCGTGTTCTTCATCCGCACCCGCACCCGATAGGTCCGCCCCGATTTCACAACGCTCGCGGGGATGGTGATCGAATCGTTGAAGGCCGTCATCTCAGGCGTCTCCCACACCGTCTCGATCTCGAATTTGCGGGGCTCGCTCGGGTCGTACGACGGCCCCTCCGGGTCCGTGATCTCTGCGATCCGCCACTTCATCGCGGCGAACCCGCCGCCGCTGCCCGGTCCGCTGAACGGCGTCGTGCGGAATGTCAATGCATTCACCGGGTAGGACGACGGCCCCGTCGGCGTGACCGTCGGCGTGTACGGAATCTGTGAATCCGCCGAATACGTATTGAAGGCCCGGTAGCCCGTCACATAGTCCTTCATGATCTGGACCATACCGGGAAAGTCCTTCGTCGCGGCCTGCTGGTAGAACCGCCCGTGCCCGGCCTTGCTGCTGTTGACGTAGCCGGATACGAGGATGGGGTTGTAGTCCCACATCGCCCGGTCGGCATCGACAATCGAAGGCCCGCCCAGGGGGTCGTCGATCATCGCCGCCAGTTCATCCAGCAACGGATACATCTGCTCGGTGTTGTAGAGCAGGTCATGAAACTCCCGCAGGCGATTGCGGTACTCGATGTACAACTGGGGGTTGTTGAAGAACCCGCCCTCGTTCTTGAACGGGTCCTCCCCGTTGCCAAACATGTTGTTCGCCCAGGTCAGATCGAGGTCCCAGCACAGCATGGACCAGAGGTTTGTGTCAGGGTTCAGGTAGAAGAAGTAGTTCTTGCCGTAGCCGATGTCGCCGTGATGAATGCCCTCCACGACACAGCGGTAACCGTAGTAGCGATTCACATCCACATTCTGACGCCACCAGTCTTGCGTCGGATTCGGGTCGTAGTAGTAGCCGCTCTTGAGGGTGTTGAAGTCCGAGTTGTCCGCCGCCGCCGTCGAACCCTGGTTGTTCTTCTCGCCGTTGTGCCCCTCAATCTTATAGAGGTTGCCATCCGGCAGCTTGTGCTCATCCAGGAACCGGCCGTCCATCTGCTCGATGACCAGGTACAGGCCCCAGAAGTCGCCTTCATACTGCGTGGCCCCGGTCTCGGCGGCATCGTCGATGACACGGAAATGCACCCAGTGCGTCTTGGGCGACTCCACACCCATCAGGTTGAACAGCTTGAAACCGGCCGCCTCGAACATCCCCTGTTCGCCGCGGTGCATGAAGTCGGCCTGCTGGATACACGCGGAGAAATTGAGCTTGTCCCACGTGGTGCCGTACTTCCTGCCGAAGTCGTCCCGGGCCTGGAAGTAGTGCCCGCGGTTGAAATCGAACTTCCACATGTTCTTGCCCATCGCGTACCGCCAGACCCCCCCGCGGGCCCGATACCGGATATGATCGTACACGTCGCCATCGTACACCAGCGTCCCCGTCCACAGATACAGATCGCCTCCGTAGCCGCTGCCCCTCGTCGTCCCTGGGTGGAATTGGGCATCGGCCACGTCCTGGCGTTTGCTGAGCAGGTGATAGACCGGCACGCGGGTCAGAACCTGCGGGCTGTAGGTCACCGGTTGTCGAAGGGCGGAATCCCAACTCGATGGGTGGATCGCCCCCGTCCAGGCCGGCACGCCGCTGTAGACGAAATAAGCGAAGTTCGGCTGGGGGTCGTGTTCATACGGAGCACGGACGCTCAGACCGGTATTGTCGGTCGCCGTGATTCGATACCGCATCAACAGGCGATGCGTATGGAGGGCCCCAAGGATGACGGCGGTGTAGACATCGTCCCCGGCCTGTGCATCGCCGCCGGTCCCGTTATCGACCATCGGCAGGCTGGTCCAGTTTGTTTCGTACTGGGCGTCGTCTTTGTGGAAATACGACCCCGGCAGGACCCGCTGATACCACAAGACCACCGACTGCACGCCCTCTGGGTCGGTCGCCTTGACGGTGATCTTCACATCCTGGCCGGCAACGGGCTGCTTCGGCGTATGGTTCACCTGCCGCATCTGCGGACCGATGTTCGCCGCGAAGGTGGTATTCCGCTTGCCGGGGGTGGGACTGGCCCCCGAAGTGGAGGGATTGTCCGTCAATCGCACGTCGATGAAACAATCGGATGAGTTGTCCCTTGAGACGTTATGAAGCTGGACCGTCAATACATTCTCGCCCGCCACCAGATAGTCCGAGGGCGGCCACGGGAGATTGAACTGGTTCCAGGTCAGGTCTTCGCGGGCCGGGCCCGACACGGAAGTGTACGCCACATCGTTACCCGGCATATTGGCGTTCTGGACGTGAGTGCCGTTGATCCAGGCGTTGAAGCCATCGTCATACATGGCCTCCAGCACGAGCGCCCCGACCGTCGCTGGATTGTCCACGTGGAACGTCTTGCGCAAAAACACGCACGTGTAGGTGTACCGCATGTCATCCAGGCGCGTGTTCAGGAAATCCTCTCCATAGCCAATCGGCAGCCTGTCGTAATCCCAGGAGGAATCGTCGTAGGACAACTCCCGCCACAACGGCCGCGGATCGGTCGCCTCCGTCAGGCCTTTCTTGTATCGCCAGTAGCCGCTTGCCGGTATCAATGTCGAGGGTGTACTGACGGAATCCGGCTCACTTGGCCGCCAGTTACCGCCCAGGTCGCCGTCGAACGCGGGATTGACCAGCTCCACGGAGTAGCCGGGCGGGTCGCCCACAATTGGCCAGGGGAAACCGAGCTTCCACTCCAGCTCATCGACCTTGCGGCCCTCGGCGTCGCGCAGCACCAGCACCTCCCCCTCGTTGGAGAGCTTTCCTTGGTATGGACCATAGACCGTCCCGGAGGGCCTGAACTTGGCTTCCAGGTGGGCCAGATTCTCGGCAACCACCACGTAGCCTCCCGGGGCTATGACGGCCCCGGCCGGAAACGTGTATCTGATACCCTCCGTGAAAGACCAGCCCGAGATATCCACCTCGGCGTCGCCGGCGTTGTACAGCTCGACGAATTCCACCAGTTCAGTCTTGACGTCCGGGCGGGTGTGGATCTCATTGATGATGACCCGCGCACCCGAGAGGCCCCAATTGGCCGCGAGCATGGCGAAATCCACACCGTTGACGCCCCCAACACGGTCGAAATCCGCGCACGATGAACCCGAACACCCTGAAATCAGCCACTGTTCGGCGAACAGATGAACATCAAGGAAATCCACCGTGCAGTCGTTGTTCAAATCCCCCACCGGGCACGCCGCAAGCGCCAAAGATGCCGAAATCATGGCTGGAATGCAGGAAGCAACTACCGCATGGAGTACGCGCATGCTCACAACTCCTCACTGGGGTGCAGGCTGTGGAGCCCCTGTAGAAACGACTAGCAGGCCTTATGACGGACCCGAACCACGGAATCCTACGTATATTGTAGCGGAAATGGCCCCCCGAATCAAGACCCGACCTCAGAAAGCTGGCCGAAAGCCGGTTGTAGCATCTCTGGCGGTTACATGCCTCCGGCGACCGACGCAGTACAACGTCCTATCTACCCGCCAGAGCCTGTACAACGGCGTCGGCATATCGGGCATGAACCTGGTTCAGTTCGGCTTCCGTAGCCGTCAAGGCCCCCTCTTTGGGTCGTTGCGGGAAGGATGGCTTGACCAAAGGCAGGCCGGGTGTATCCGCCGAATAGGACTGGAATGTCCGTCCCCAAGCCTTGAGCGTCATGTCGGGCTTGACCAGTCCGGAGTACAGGCTGATATCCCGCGATGACGGCGTATCGGCAAACGGCCAACTCAGCCAGCCGTCGGCCAGCCCTCGCGTCGCCTCGATCTCGGCGACGATCCAGTCGGCCTGCTGCTGCTCGCTCAGGAACGGATGATTCTGCGGCGCGCCGCCGCCATACCAGCCGAACTCGCCGAGGACCACGGGTTTACCCACATGGCACCACGCCAGCACCGCCCGCAGGTAGTCCAGGTTTTTGCGATGGTTCTCCTCGGAGGCAAATGGGCTGCCCAGTACCGGGTAGAAGTGGATCGTGTGAAAATCCACCCATCGCGCCTGTCGCCACGGATTGAATGCCGCATAGCGGCTTGGCCCGCCCTGGCGAACCAGCGGATACGACCACTGGATGTAGCCGACCGTTACCAGATGCGTCGGATCGACCCGGGCAATCGCCTCCACCTGGCGTCGGACCCACTCATCCGCCAGATACTCCCGGAAGTCCTGGTAGTCCGCCAGGCGCATACTGTCGGCATCGGCCTCGTCCGCCGGTATGGAGATCGCCTCCCACTGCCCGTCTACCGGGGCCTCGCTGCCCCAGGCCTTTCTCAGGGCCTCCCACGAGCCATACTTCTCCCGCAGCCGCCCACGCCACCGATCCAGCCAATCCGGGTTCGACCACGGGACATGCGGCTCATTGAGCAGGTCCCATGCGAAGATCGCCGGCTCACCCTTGTATCTTTGTCCCACAACCTCCCAGAATACTTCGAGGGCTTTCAAGGCCCGCTCGCCGCCGAAGCGGTCACCCCGCCAGTAATCGGGCGACCCCTCCCAGTGGTCAGGCCCGGTCGGAATCAGACGTATCCCGTGCTCGCGGGCGATCCGCACCATTGCATCGAGCTTGCCCAGGGCCGCCTCCTCGACCTTGTCTTCGTTCGGCTGGAAACCGGCAGCGGTCAGGAATACCCGCGCACAGTTCACCCCCAGGCTCTGCATGACACCAAAGTGTGTCCGAACCCGCCCCTCATCGAACTGCCGCCACAGCTTCGGGGCCCAGCCGGTATTGGGGTCGTAGTAGTTCGTCCCGAATGGAACCCACGGCTTGCGCGAGTCCCGCTCCATAAATCCCGCCCCGTCCGGCCGAACAACAATCAGCTCCATGCCACCGGTCGGACGCGCTGCCCATAGCATCACAACGGTCAGTACGCCTATCAGAGACTGTTTCATCGGCGGCCCCTCAGAATGCGCTCCACAGATACATCAACTCCGGCCGCGACAACTCGTGAATCAACATCTTATCCACCTTCAGCGACATCGACTCCTGCCCCCGCAGAAGCGCCGACATCGTAAACGGCCGCCGGTACTCCACCACCCGCACCTCCTTGACCTTGGCCATCGACTTGACGACGTCTATCGCGTCATCCAGATACCCAACCCGGTCGATCAGTTTCTCGGCCAGAGCCAACTCGGCCGTATAGATACTGCCATCGGCCAGCTTACGGACCTCCGGTTCGGCGAGAACACCCTTGCGTCCATCGATCACCACCTGGACAAAACGCTCGTAGGCCGGCGTAATCAGACGCTCTTGCAGGTACTGCCGCTGTTCCTCGGTCGGCACGCGAAACGAACTGGGCCAGTCTTTCTTTTCGCCGCCGGTCACCACCACGGGCACAATGCCCAGCTTGTCCTCGAGCAGTTCCTGCATGGCGAAATACCAACTGATCACCCCGATTGAGCCGGTAATCGTCGTCGGCTCGGCAATAATCTTCTCGCACGCGACGGATGCGTAGTACCCGCCCGATGCCGCCAGAGCCTCCATGAAGGCCACCACCGGCTTGGAGCATTCCTTGCGGAACATCCGAATCTCATTGTAAATGCGGTCGCTGGCCGCAATCGTCCCGCCCGGCGAATTCACGCGGATGATGACGCCCTTGACCGCCTTGTCCTTCCTGGCCGCCTCGATCTGCCGGTGGAAGTAGTCGGCCTGGTCGCCCGCAATCATCCCCGCAATCGAAACAACGGCGATCTTGTTCGAGGCAGGACCCTGCCGCACCACCGCCTCATCCACCATCGACCGAGAACTGGCGGAAAACACGGCGACAACGGCGAACACGACCGCCAGCAACATCGCGTTGGCCAACATTGACAGGCCCAGGACGATGCCAAAAAAGATCTTCCATCCGGCGCCGCTGCGACGGGTCGGTGGGACTGGGGCATAAGGCATCTGCCCGCCGGGCGGCGTAAAGGGCATTTGTGGAAGGCCGGGCGTGTTGGGGTCGCTGCAATGAGTATCCATGATGGGTTCCTTTCACAGGTTCCTGATCACCGGCCATTGTAGGACCTGCTTTGGGTCGCTGTCAACCTTGACGGCAATACCGGCCGGTTCACCCCACCCGCCGTGCCAGAGGCCCTATCGCCTGGAAGGTCAGGTCAATCAGCCGTTCGCCTTCCGGCGGCATATTCGGCGACCAGATATGCCGCAGGATGGCCGCCAGTTGCGGCCGCTTCAGCGTCCGCCAGTCGCCTGCTCGCAGGTCCTTGGGCAGGCCGCACGCCTCGGCCTCGCTCAACACACGGGCCACGGCCGCCAGCGCGCCCAGCGCCATGTTGCGGGGCTCGACCCCGTATTCCAGCGCCAGTTGCATCGTGCCGAAGATGCGATCGCTCGGCCCCAGTTTCCGCACCACATCCCGCCCCGCGCGGGCCACGGTATCGGCCAACCACGGATTGGTCATCCGGTCCAGCAGGTCCGCCGCGTAATCCCGATAGCCCGATTCAGTGAACAGCTCATCCCCCAGGCTAGCGTACTTCTTCACCAGGGCCCCGCCGCTTTCCTTCAGGAATGCGTCGCGGGCCACGCCCATCAGGCTGGCGTCATCCTTCAGGTCGGTCATCCCCTCATAACCCTTCAAGGCCCCCAGATACGCCAGCAGGGCATGGATGGCATTGTGCCCATAGAGCTTGGCCTCCTCGAAGGGCAGCAGGTCGTCCTTCTCGGCGAAGACATCGATCCCCGGCGCAAAGCCGTCGATCCTCGTGCGCGTAACGAGAATGCGGTTGAACGCCTCCACCAGGAACGCTCGATCCAGCCCCGGCGCGATGGGTGTCAGCCCCAGCCGTTCGATCTCCGCGGCATCGGTCACCACGCGGCTCATCTTGCCGATAACCGTGTTGAGGCACTGAACGGCCCTGCCGAACGAACCATGCATCCGGCGCCGCAACGAGGCCGACAGTATCTCGGCCGCGTGGTTGTTGTTCTCAGCGGTGTAGATGACGGTCGCCGGCGCGGAATCGGCGGCGACGGCATCGGTGATCAGGGCCGATACGCTGTCGTGGCCGCCCGCCTCGTAGAAACTCACCGAGGGTAGCGATGTGACGATCTCCGTCGATTGCTCCAGGGCTTCAACCAACCGCCGTCGCTCGTCGGGTTCGCGTGGATTAAGCAGCTCGACGGCGTCGATCCGCACCGTCTCAATGCCGTCCGATCCGGCGATATTGACGTGGTAGCTGCCGCCAGCCTCGCGGACAGCCTGGACGAGCGCCGCGTCGATCTCGGCGATTACCATCCGCCCGAAACGCCCGCTGTCGAACGCCTCCTTGACGAAGAGCCCGCCCTGAATCGGCCCGAACCCAAAGCCCGTGAGTGTATGCTCGGTCATATCCGTCAGTCCGCCGAGCGAGCAAAACCTTCGACCCGCGATGTATCGGTCAGCATCTCCATCTCGAGTTCATACGTGCGGCTTTCGCCCGGCACGAGATGAATCAGCGTCTCCTGCTTGCGTGCGGCGGCCTGGCCGATCGGTGGATTCGTGCCCGGTTCCAGCGCCGTCACATACTCGCCCGGTCCCCAGTGCTGCCAGTTGCTGATCCATGGAAGCTGCTTCTTTTTGTACCGCATCACCAGCGCCAGGCCGAGCTTGTGGTTGGCCAGTCCCGCCGTGCATACCCCCGCCTTGTCGGCCGACGCATCGATGAACGCACAGCCCTCGCCGCCGTCGCGATGGCTCTCCAGCGGCGCCGAACACTTGCGGTAGTTGCGCTTGTCGTTGAACACTGCATCATCCATCTCCAGTCCGCGGCTTACCCACTTGCCCCCGCAGACGATATCGACGCCCTCATCCGCCAGCGGATACCCGAAATTGCAGTGATACAGCAGCATGTGCGGCGTCGGCATATTGCCGCGATTGGTCACGATATCGCAGACCTTCAGCACCGGCTCTCCCAGCCTGCCGCGGATCGTCCGGCGCAGCTCAACATTCGGCCCGAAAACCCGCGATTGGCGAACGCATGCCGTGATACTCATGTCCAGCCGCCCGGCCCGGATGTCCGGCTGGACGATGGACTCAATTTCCGCGGCTGTGTTGCTGATCCGCCCGTGCAGACCGCGCTGGCCGTACTCATCGGACTCCGGCCCGCCGATATGGGTCAGCCCGCATGTCGTCAGCAGGCCGCCCGCGAACGTCCACAGCCACTCAAGGCCCATGTTGGCATCGGGCCGCACCGCCGTGATGCCCCCGTGGCTGATCCACGCCAGGCTGTGCTCGTTGAAGAACGCATCGACGATGTCCAGCCCCCGGTCGATGACCACCTTGTACCGCAGCCCCGTCCCCGTGTTGACCCACGCAATCCGCGTGCCCCGGCCCGGCCCGTTGTCCAGCACCGATGTCTCGATGCCGCCGATCTGCGCCGAATTGCCCACCTTGCTCAGCCAGTCCGCCTGTATTGTCTTTTTCGCCATATTTTGTCCTCGTGAAACTGTCCTCGTTCTTATCCCAGTGCCGCCTGCAATACCTCAAACGTCGAATACGTCGCCCCGCCGCGAACGATCCGCAGCATCGTCTCGTAGGGCTTGATGTTCCCGTAGCGGTCGCCCAACGGCGCCTTGATGTACAGCGATGCGAAGAGGTTGCCCATCTGCACCGCCTCCGCGAAGTTGATCGACCCCTTGCGGAAGTCGTCCAGATGCACGGCCAGATACGTAATCAAACCGGCCCGGAACGAATCACCCGCCCCCACCAGGTCCACGACCTCGCCGGCCATGAACTTCGACTCGACCTTGTTGGGCCCGTCCGCGTGGGAATCCGGGCACAGGTGCCGCTCAAAGGCCCCATCGCTGACCGTCACGCCGAACAGCCGCGTCCGTCCGTCGCTGCGCCAGAACCGCCGGGTCAGGAAATGCAATCCGTGGGCGACATTCTCATTGGCCTCGTAATCGCGCCACACCCGCCCCGGCGCCAGGGTGTTCTCAATCAGCTTGGCCTCATCACAGGACGTGAAGAACACGTCCACCTCCGGCAGCAGCGGCTCGAGCAGGTGGTACGCCTCCACAC
>Ga0209614_1001161_pt1 | contig 20481 bp, 25 predicted proteins | sample BlaSprsedimmetaG_FD_185484 | JGI IMG/M metagenome (GOLD analysis project Ga0209614, IMG submission 185484) | Hot spring sediment bacterial and archeal communities from California, USA to study Microbial Dark Matter (Phase II) - Blank Spring... ... | reverse complement strand
TCCGATATCATTCAACAGGATTTGAGCGTAGATTTCCTCTTTACTTGTGAAGTAAAGATAAATTGAACCTTTGCCCAACTCCGATATTTTCGCTATTTCATCAACCGTTACGTTATGAAATCCTTTTTGAAAAAACAGTGCACGTGCCGACTTTAAAATTGATTTCCTGCGACTGTCCTTTTCTTTTCCTCTGCGTTCTAAGAGCCCCACTTAATCCTTCTTTTCGCCGGAAATACCGCCGTGCCTGAACAGCCGGTCATTATCTGACCAACAGTCAGGTTTCTTGTAAAACAATATAATATTAAAGTCAAGGGAAAAATATTTTTTGGGGAAATCTTGGCTTAATGAATTGATTTATTTGCTTTTTTATCTTATTTGGCGCAGAAAAAATCCGCATTGAAAAAAACCGTTGTTTTGAGGAGGACTTTTATAAAATCTATCCTGGCCGGCGAGCTAAAATATGCAAGGAACCGGCGAATTCGCGCGCTAGCGGAACTCTTTCCAAAAACAAGCCGGCTTTTTCAACAACACTGACTAGTTTTGACGGTGTAGCCGGATCAAGCCAGTCAAATGGATGCCCAATAAAACAGATATTTCTACGTACAGAGCGCCGCCACTTGAAACCAACCATCAAATTTGACACCCCAAAAACTAAAAAAACCATACCCAAAACAAAAATAAAAACAGCGTAAATGATCGACGCTCCGCCGGTTCCAGCGGGAAAATTACGCTGTGAATCTGCCGGATCATATCTGATTTGCAATGAGTCACCGTCTTTGAGTATATCCCATGATTGCTTGAATATTTCGCCTGTTGCCGTGATTTCATTTCCCCCGGCGGGTGTAAAGCGATAGTCAACATAGTATAATGTATTGCCGTCTGATCCCCGCTGAAAGTGCTTTCCCGCCACTTTTCCCAGTGCCAGACCGCTAAAGTCCCTGGTACTCATATAATCCGAATAGCCTCCCCATCCCCCCAAAATGAGAAACCCTCCAATACCCAGCGCAATGACTCCCAAGACTACTTTTGATGCTGAAATCTTCAATGTTTTGCCTACAAAATATTTCAAGATAATTTGTTATTGCGCACTGATGTGACGCCAACAGGGCAGGTCACTTAATTAATTTATCCCGGACTAACTGCCGTATTTTAAAAATATTTGTTCCCTAATTAATTATTGCATGGCTCCAAAATAATCGATAAATAAACCGGCCAGGGCCATTTCCCCTGGTTTCCAGTTAAGTCCCCTCAATGCCGAATAAGTTTATCAGAAAAATTAATATAAAAAAAGGGCGTTTCACAACGCCCTCTATGGTTTCAAAATATTTAAAACTCTCATTACGGCCTTGCCAGAGTCAATGTTTCAGTGCCACCTGCAACTGCCATAATAGCTGATGCCTGTGTTGCAAGTCCCCAATTCGCACCAGCCGGTTCTGAAATGGTAATTGTATAGTTATTGATGTCAGTCCAATCAACGGTACACGTAACAGGAACACCATCATATGTGGTCGGACGGTACCCAGCTGATTGCAAACCTGTTCCAGCAGCAGCAGTGCAGTCCATATCTGCAATAGCAGGGTTATCTGCGATAAGAGCTACTGATGCAGTAAACGCATTTTTTACATCCGCGTTTAAAGAAGCCGCCCAGCCTCTTCTTCGGTACTGGGTGAACTGCGGAATGGCGATGGCCGCCAATATACCGATAATAGCCACGACGATCATCAGCTCAATCAACGTAAAACCTTTCTCTCCCTCTTTTTTAGTAAAATACTTCAACATAATGTTCCTCCTTGCTTATCTAAGCCTTAAAATTTTTTTGATTTCTGTCTGTTTTCTACTACATTTTAACGCTTTTGTCCAACTCTTAATTAACTCTTCACCTCCCCGATTAACTCTTCTTTTAATAATAAATTACCTTTCGAGCTACTATAAAGCAATTGACATGCCAGATAATGAAAAAGCCGCGCCATTATTAAAATGTCTTGTTTTTTAACAATATACCGGGCAGAAAGTTTTTATTCCCTGTTTCCGGCCGGAAAATTTAACCGGTAAAACGTAAAAAAACCGGGCATTTTCACCAAAATCAGGCTTATTTCACCCATATCATACCGGACAGGCAATCCCCAGCTTTAAAATGACAATAAAATAAAAGTCTTTGCGTATTTCAAACAAAATTATTTCCCGTAATGCCAAAATTATGGTAGTTTGGCGAAAATTCAGAATAAGGAATACCGAAATGTTCGAAGTTACGATAATTAAATCATTTTCCGCCGCGCATATTCTCTCGCAGGTGGGAGGCAAATGCGAAGAGCTGCACGGGCATAATTTCAAAGTGGAGCTGAGCGTCGGGGCCGGACAGCTCAATGAGGCCGGCTTGCTGATTGATTTTCGCCTGGCCAAAAAGTGGCTCGATGAACTTCTGGAGGAAATTGACCACAAGCACCTCAATGAAATTCCTTTTTTCGCCAATCTCAACCCGTCGGCGGAAAACGTCGCGCGCTACATCGCGGGGAAAATAGAACCCCAAGCAAAAAAAGAAGGAGTAAAGGTAACGAGCGTAAAAGTCTGGGAATCGGAAAACGCTTATGTAACTTATAAAGGAGATTAGACTGAAGGTGTAGCCCTGCCACGGCGGGGCGGAATCCGGCGAATGAGACTGTGTCGCAATCATCATTTGTCATTGCGAGCTCCCGCAGGGAGCGCGGCAATCCATATAATATCGAATAGATAAGAGATTGCTTCGGTCGTTACACTTCCTCGCAAAGACATTATGACACAGTCTCTAATGCCGGACTGAAAATTAAAAACTTTAGGCCTAAACATCTTCAGCCTGAGCACCAGTTAAAAATGATTGACATTCAAAGCCAGAAAGACTTCCGCAATATCGACATTGAAAAAGTCGGGGTGAAAAACATCAAATACCCGCTGATCGTATTGGACCGCGCGCGCGGCACCCAGCCGGTCAACGCGTCCATCAACATGTATGTCAACCTCCCGCGCCATTTCAAGGGCACGCATATGAGCCGCTTTGTCGAAGTGCTCAACGAATTCCAGGGACAAATCAGCATCAAGACTTTTCAGACTATTCTGGAAAAGATACGGCGCAAACTCTCCGCGCAGTCGGCGCACATGGAAATAAAATTCCCCTATTTCATTGAAAAGACGGCGCCGGTCTCCGGCGCGAAAAGCCTGATGGAATACCGCTGCCTTTTTGCCGGGGAAAACAGCGCCGAAAAAACCGATTTCCTCGTCGGCGTAAGAGTGCCTGTCACCACCGTGTGCCCCTGCTCGCGCGAAATCAGCAGATTCGGCGCACATAACCAGCGCGGCATCGTCACCGTGAACGTGCGCTTCGACAGGTTTTTCTGGATAGAAGATGTCATAAAAATGGTGGAAGAATCGGCCAGCGGTGAGGTATACTCTCTTTTAAAGCGCACGGATGAAAAATACGTCACGGAAAAGGCGTATGAAAACCCGAAATTCGTGGAAGACATCGTGCGCAGCGTGGCGCTGAAACTAAATGAGGACGACACATTTACCTGGTACAGCATCGAGGCGGAAAATTTTGAAAGCATCCATAACCACAGCGCCTACGCTTATTTAGAGAAAGGATAAGCTAATGCCGGAAAAAAAGACAGATGGGTTTTTCAATTTGTACAATCACGGCTTTATCCGCGCCGCGGTGTGCGTGCCTGAATTAAAAGTTGCCGATGTTTCCTTCAACACCAGGGAAACTCTGAAGCTGGCGCGCGAAGCGGCGGCCGCAAAAGCAATCCTGGCTGTTTTTCCGGAGATGGGACTTAGTGCCTATTCCAATGAAGATTTATTCCACCAGGACGCCCTTTTGCGCGCCGTGGAAGAGGCTTTGCTGACCATCAAAAAAGCCTCGGAAAAGATTAATCTCATTATGGCTGTGGGCGCTCCCCTGCGGGTTGATTGCCGGCTTTTTAACTGCGCTATCGTCTTTTACCGCGGCAAAATTCTGGGCGTAGCGGTAAAATCCTTCCTGCCCAACTACCGCGAATTTTACGAGGCCAGACAGTTTACCGACGCCCGCGGCGCGGTTTCTTCACACATCGATCTGGCCGGACAAAAAGATATTCCCCTCGGCAATGATATAATTTTCCAGTGTGCCAATATCGATAATTTCAGATTATTTTTTGAAATATGCGAAGACGCGTGGGTGCCCGTGCCGCCTTCCTCCTTCGCGGCCATGGCGGGAGCCACCCTCATCGGCAATTTATCCGCTTCCAATGTCACCATCGGCAAATCCGAATACCGCCACCAGCTGGCCGCCAACCAGTCCGCCCGCTGTGTTGCCGCCTATCTTTACGCCGCGGCGGGCGGGGGCGAATCCACAACGGATTTAGCGTGGGACGGACACGCCATGATTTACGAAAACGGCAACCTCCTGGCCGAATCCGCCCGCTTCGCGCCGCATGCCCAGATTATTTACAGCGACATTGACCTCGACCGGCTGGCCCAGGACAGGATGAGACTCAACACGTTTGGCCAAAACGCGCAGGAACACAAAAATAGAGTCGCTTCCTTGCGCAAAGCGCTCTTCAGCGTGGAAATCCCCAAAGAGCGGCTCCTCCTGCACAGAGAATACCCGCGCTATCCCTACATCCCCGCCCAAACCGCCCGGCGCGATGAGCGCTGTTACGAAGCTTACAATATCCAGGTGCAGGGTCTGGCCAAGCGGCTTGCGGCATCCGGCATAAAAAATCTGGTTATCGGCATATCCGGCGGCCTGGATTCCACGCACGCTCTCATTGTGGCGGCGAAAACAATGGATGTCTTGAATCTGCCGCGTAAAAATATCAAAGCTTACACCATGCCGGGGTTTGCCACCTCGGCCAAGACTTACCAAAACGCCCATAAACTGATGAAGGCGCTGGACGTGGAAGCGAACGAACTGGACATCAAGCCCGCCTGCGTGCAGGTGCTCAAGGATATCGCGCACCCCTTCACCGACGGGGAAGATTTATACGACGTCACTTTCGAAAATGTTCAGGCCGGACAGCGCACGGCGCACCTCTTCAGGCTGGCAAACATGAGGGACGCCCTTGTGGTGGGAACGGGTGATTTGAGCGAACTGGCTCTGGGCTGGAGCACATACGGTGTCGGCGATCACATGTCCCATTACAACGTGAATGCCAGTGTCCCGAAAACTCTCATCCAGCATCTCATCCGCTGGGTGGCGCGCACCGAACAATTTTCCGACGAAGTTTCCCAGATTCTTAGTGATATCCTGGAAACCGAAATTTCGCCCGAACTTGTGCCGGGAAAAGCCAACGGTGAACCGCACCAGAAAACGGAAGAAACCATCGGGCCCTATGAACTGCAGGATTTCAATAACTTTTTTATCACCCGCTACGGCTATCTGCCGACGAAAGTGGCTTTTTTGGCCTATTGCGCCTGGCACGATAAGGAAAAGGGGCAATGGCCGGATGTTGTGCCCGCGAAAAGAAAATCTTATTCCATAAAAGAAATAAAAAAATGGCTATACGTTTATCTGTACCGGTTTTTCAAAACCACGCAGTACAAACGCTCCTGCGTGCCCAATTCCCCGAAGGTTGGTTCCGGGGGCTCCCTCTCTCCGCGCGGCGACTGGCGCGCGCCCAGCGACAGCGAAGCGCACGTCTGGCTTGATAACTGGAAAAAAATCCCGGATGGTGAACGCGGCAAATGATGCAGTCTTATTCCGATTTTGACGCCACAGAATTATTCTGCCCCCAATGCAAAAAATCCGTGCCGGTGAGAAAAAGGCTTTTGCTGATTCTCCCCCAGGGAGAAAAGTACGATTACAGCTGCGTGTTTTGCCAAACTTCCGTGGGCGACAAGCTGGTAAAAGAAAAAGATAATCTGAAAATTACGGTTAACTGATTTTATTTTTTGTTTTTCTGCAGGGCTTGTCTGAGTTTGTCCGCCATGGGGCCAAAGCCGCCTGTGCCGGATGCGTCTTCATAAACCAGGCTGACTTCTTTGGAAGAAGCTTCACCTCGCAAATAATCCCCCAGAACCCCGCGGCTGTGAACGTCTTCATGGCAATAGACACAAAGATTTTCCCAGTTGCTTCCGTCGGGAGGATTATTGTGATGATTGCCGTCTTTGTGATGGACAGTTAAAAGATGCCTTTGGGAAGCTTCAAAGTCGCGGCCGCAGCGCGCGCAGTGAAGGCCGTGCAGGGCGAGCGATTTTTCGCGGTAGTCTTCACCCGCCGCCTGTTTTTGGTTTTTCTTTATATCGCGTACCAAATCTTCAGCCGGCTTGGACTCCGGTTTCGCCGGGTCCGCTTTTTTCCGGGCGTTGACACGTCCCCACTTGCTGGAAAAAGTCACCTTGGCCATTTTTCTTCGAAAAATTTATTTCCTGTCAAGAAAAACATCAAGAAAGACACGCACGCCTTTTGCTATCGCCAGTCCGCTGTTGATTAGCTGCAAAAAAGACCCTTTTACCGCCCGGGGCGAGATACTGAGACTGCGAACATCACCGATAATGGAACTGGCCGACGAATAAACTCTGTTCAAGGCGGTGGAAAGAGTCTGCACTTCATTATTGATTGTCGTGGTGGATTGATTGATATTGCCGGTCATTTCTTCCATGTTTTTCAAAATGGACGGTAAATTACCGTTAAGGGTTTCCAGCGTTGCCGACGCATTTTTTGCCGTGCGCCATAACTGCCAGGCAATGGGCAGAAACACCAGGGCCAGTAAAATAATAACGACACAAAGAACCAACAAAAAAGTTTCCAGGGTCATGGATTCATCCTTTTGTGATTAAACTTGTTTCTTTTTCTTTTTTCCCTTATACGCTTCAACTCCCGCGTCAAGCGCCTTCTTCAATCTTTTTTTTTGTCCTCTGCGGTTTCTTTTCCTGATTGGGTCAGCTTGCCGATTTTTTCTTCCACCTCTGAGGCTTTATGTTTTATCAGCTCCCCGGCTTCCTTTACCCGCCTATAGGCCGCTTCGTAGTCCTCTCTGTTTTTTTCATATTCTTCCTTGGCCCTGGCTATGAGCTCATCGGCTTTATGCGTCAGTTCTTCGCGTGTCTCCCTGCCGCTTCTTGGCGCGTATAAGATCCCGATTATCGCTCCCGCCAGCCCTCCAAAAATCAGGCCTTTTAAAAAATCTCCTCCGTCTTGCGACATAAAACACCTCCGGAATTAAGCAGATATTGCTTCTTTTTAATGTTTAGGCTCTTTTTAAAAACTTCCAAGCTGGATGATTTTATAGCATATTTTTCTCAATTAATCCACTTTTGAAAAAAACCGGACCCTGTTTCCCTACAGAGGCCCGGTCTTTTCTTTACTTTTCAGGATTATTCTTCCTCGGGCGGAGTCCACGGCACTAAATCATCATCCACCGAAGGCAGGTCGTCATCTACTTCTCCGGCCACCGGAACCTCAGGCGCCGGCGCCGCCTCTTCCTTTTTCTTGCATCCTAACAGTGTAAAAGAAGCGACTAAAAATATTACCAGAATAATGGTTATAAATCTTTTCATTCGAATCTCTCCTCCTTTCCATGATTAGCTTCGTGTTTTTTACCCCTTAACAAAAGTTCGCCATTGAATAACTTCTATTTATTAGCTTGTCAAGGCTAAATGAAATGGCCTCCTACATACTGATAATTTTCAGACAAACCGCCTTCGAGACTCTTTTGTAAACATAAATCCATGCTCGCACAGAAAAAAACCGGGCTGGTCCCTTTCGGATGCCCGGTTTTTCCTCAAAAATACAAATAATGATTATTCTTTTATTCTCCCGCAGCTTCTTCCGCGGGCGCATCAGCCGGCTCTTCCACCGCCGGAGCATCAACGGCCGGCGCGGGCTCTTCCTTTTTGCAGCCTATTACCGCAAAAGAAACCACCAAAAGTAATACCACGACTATGCTTAATAACTTTTTCATTGAAATATTTCCTCCTTTCAAATGATTAACCTTCCGGGACTTTCCCTTTTTGTTAAAGTTATGCAAGTGATAACGTCTCTTAGCCGCCTTGTCAAGATTAATTTGGATATTTTTATTTGTAGTTATTGTTATTACTATATCTTCATCCAATAATTGATAATAAGCCGACTATTGCCTTTGTCAAGTGCAACTTTTGCAGGATTTTAAAAAAGTTACCTCAGGTAAACATGCCCGAAAATGTCCCGGTTGCCCGCCGCAAATATATATGCTACTTTCCGGAAAAATTCGCCTAAAAAGGCGGCCATCTTCTTTTTGGGCGAAGTTCATTTTATCAGAACGAGACTAATAAAGGTGAAAAAAGACGAAAAAACCTTCCAGGAGCTCCATCAGTTAATAAATCTGATAAAAACGCTGCGCGGGCCCGCGGGATGCCCCTGGGACAAAAGACAAAAACCAAAGGATATCGGCAAATACATTCTGGAAGAAGCTTATGAGGTTATCGACGCCCTCGAAGGGAAAAACCATAACGGTGTCTCAGAAGAGCTGGGAGATTTGCTTTTTCAAATTATGTTTCTGACGGCTATTTACGAGGAAAAAGGAATATTTTCCCTCGAAAATATATTACAAGAAATCAGAGAAAAAATGATACGGCGCCACCCTCATGTTTTCGGTAACGAAAAAGTTTCTTCGGTGCGGGAAGTAAAAGACAACTGGCAAAAAATCAAGGAAAAGGAGCTCGGGCAAAAAAATAAAAATGGAAATTTGTTCACCCGCGTGCCGAAAACATTGCCGGCGCTGAAGCGGGCGCAGAAGATTACTTCACTTGCGGCATCGTACGGATTCGACTGGCCGCAAACCGATGATGTGCTAAAAAAAGTTGAGGAAGAACTGGAAGAATTGAGCGCGACGCTGAACGACAAAAATCACGGCAGAATCGAGGAAGAGATGGGAGACGTTCTTTTTACTTTGGTCAACCTGTCGCGTTTTCTGAAAGTTGACGCGGAAACGGCGCTGACCAAAACAACAAACAAATTTTTGAGGCGATTTGCTCATGTGGAGAAAACGCTACGCGCACGCGGCAAATCTCTGCGGGAAGCGACTTTATCCGAAATGGATGATATCTGGAATGAATCTAAATGCAGGGGGATATAAAATTTGGATTTTTTTCTTTGTGCCGTGGGAATAATTTTTATAATTGAAGGCCTTCCGTATTTTGTTTTTCCGGAAAAACTGAAAGAATATCTCGTGAAAATATCGGCAATGCCTGAGTCGACACTGCGATTTATCGGCATTACCGCCATTATCATCGGCATGATTTTGCTGTATATGGGACGCCGGTGAAGCAATTCCATTGACAATTGCCGGACATTCTGTTTATTTGCCGCATATTTTCGTCTGCAAAAAAAAGGACATGAAATTAAAAGATTTTTCATATTGCCTGCCGGAAAAACTGATTGCCCAAAAACCGCGTCCGAAAAGGGACGCTTCCCGGCTGCTGCGCCTAAACAGGCCGGAAGGTAAAATAGCCGACGGATATTTCTACCAACTGCCTGATTTTCTGCACCCCGGAGACGTACTGGTCGTCAATGATTCCCTGGTTATTCCCGCGCGTCTTTTCGGGAAAAAACAAACCGGGGCGAACGTGGAAATATTGCTTTTGGCGAAAAAAGCGGACAATGATTTCAGCCAAACGTGGGAAGTCCTAATTAAACCGTCTAAACGAATGCATATAAATGATATGATCCTTCTGCAGAATGAAAACACAGCCAAAGTGGTTGATAAAATATCAGATAAAAAATGGCTGGTGGAATTTACCGGCAAGGAATCTTTTGACGAATATTTGAAACGCTTCGGACATGCCCCCCTGCCACCTTATATAAAGCGCAAAAAAGACGACAGGCGAAACGTCATGGACATGGAAAGATACCAGACGATTTATGCCAAAAATCCCGGCTCCGTCGCCGCGCCCACTGCCGGCCTGCATTTTTCCGAATCCGTGCTGAAGGAACTCAAGACAAAACAAATACAGATAGCTGCGGTAACCCTGCACGTCGGCGCGGGCACTTTTTTGCCGATTGAAACCGAAGAAATAGAAAACCACTCGATGGAAGAAGAATATTACGAGATAAAAGCTGCCGCGGCGGCAATGATCAACAATGCGCGCCGCGTCATCGCCGTGGGAACTACTTCCACCAGAGTTGTGGAAAGCGCCACGGACACAAACGGGCAGGTTCAGGCGCAGGCCGGTTTCACCAACCTCTTTATTTACCCCGGCTACAGATTCAAAAAAGTGGACGCACTGCTCACCAATTTTCATCTGCCGCAATCATCGCTTTTTTTGCTTGTCTGCGCCTTGGCCGGCACAGACCTTATAAAAAAAGCGTATGCACACGCGGTGGAAAACGGCTATCGTTTTTACAGTTACGGTGACAGCATGCTGATTATTTAGAATTAAACAAATGAAACATGAATTCAACATCCTGAAGAAAGACGCTTCCAGCTTCGCGCGCCTGGGCAAAATAACCACGGCTCACGGCACGGTAAATACGCCGGCTTTCATGCCGGTCGGCACCCAAGGAACGGTCAAATCACTCCCGCCCGAAGAGATGAAAAGATGCGGCGCCGAAATTATTCTGAGCAACACTTACCACCTTTATCTGCGGCCCGGCCATGAAACCATAAAAAAGCTGGGCGGACTGCATAGATTCATGAACTGGCCTCACCCTATTCTCACCGACAGCGGCGGTTTCCAGGTTTACAGCCTGACAAAGCTGCGCAAAATTCTGCCTGAAGGCGTCATGTTTCGCTCGCATATTGACGGCTCCCAGCACTTACTTACGCCCCGGAAAGCCATTGAAATTCAGGAAGCGCTAAATTCCGATATCATGATGTGCCTGGATGATTGCACGCCCTATCCGGCAACCAAAAAACACGCGCAGGAATCATTGGATTTGACGCTGCGCTGGGCAAAACTTTGCCGCGAAGCCAGAAGAAATGATACTCAAGCGCTTTTCGGCATTATTCAGGGAGGCGCCTACTCTGATTTACGCAAGCATGCCGTAAATGAAATGGCGCAACTCAATTTTGAAGGTTACGCCCTGGGCGGATTAAGTGTTGGCGAACCAAAAGAAATCATGTATGAGATAGCCCAAGCAACCGCGCATTTGCTGCCGGAGGCGAAACCCCGCTACCTTATGGGTATCGGAGCGCCGGAAGACATTGTCTTTGCAGTGGGCTGCGGAGCTGACTTGTTTGACTGTGTCATGCCAACACGTTCGGCGCGCCACGGATTATTGTTTACAAATACAGAAAAGATTGTTATAAAAAACGCCCGCTGGCGGGAAAACGACCTTCCGCTTGACGAAACATGTGATTGCTATACTTGCAAAAATTATTCTAGGGCATATTTACGGCATCTTTTTCTTGCCGGAGAGATACTGGCTATGGTATTGAACACCATTCACAATATCCGCTACTATATGAACCTCATGGAACAAATCAGGGCGGCATTGAATGAAAATCGGTTTACAGAATTTAAAGAAGAATTTTTGACAAACAAAGGAGGATTTTAAATTGACATCAATAGCATACGCAATGGGTGGTAACCCGGGCGGCGCAGGAGGCGGCGGGGAAAGCGGTTTGGGCTTCATCATCCCCATGGTGATAATATTCGCAATTTTCTACCTGCTGCTCATTCGTCCTCAGCAGAAAAAACAAAAAGAACACAAAGCGCTTCTGGACAATCTTGCCTACGGCGACACGGTAATGACCAGCGGCGGCATTCACGGAAAAATCACCGGGCTGACAGACGCAGTTGTCACCCTGGAAATCGCGGATAAAGTCAGAATCAAAGTTTCGCGCGGCGCCATCGGATCAATCATTCAAAAAGCGGGAGCGCCCGCGCCGAGAGAATAAATTCAGAAAGGGACGAGACCCATGTTCACATCTTTAAAGGTCAGGATATCCATCGCTCTAATTGTCTTTCTCGGCGCCATCGTTTTTCTCTTGCCTTCTTTCGTCGAGAATGTTCCATCGCCCTGGAACAAATATCTGCCCAAGGAAAAAATCCACCTGGGCCTGGATCTGCAAGGCGGCATGCATCTTGTTCTGGAAGTGGATACCGAAAAGGCACTGGAATCAATGCTGGAGAGGCAATCCGAAAACCTCAGAGAATCCTTAATGGACAACAAGGTGCGTTTCCGTAATCTGGAAACAGTAAAGGGCCCGATGATATCCATGGAATTAACCGACCCCGCGGCAAGGCCGATGCTGGAAACAATCCTGCGGGAAGAATACCTTGATCTGGAAATAGCCTCATCCCGCACCAGAGATTCCGGACAGCTTATCAAAATAAAATTCCTCGACAAAAGAGCTATGGAAATGCATAGGCTCACCGTGGAACACTCGCTGGAAACGATAAGAAACAGAGTCGATCAGTTCGGCATCACGGAACCGGAAATCGTCCCCCAGGGCGATAACAGAATAATGGTCCAACTGCCCGGCATTAAAGACCCGGAAAGGGCGAAAAACCTCATCGGAAAAACGGCGCTTCTGGAATTCAAACTGGTTGATGACGAACATTCTCTGGAAGAAGCGCTGCGCGGCAATATTCCTGAAGGCTCCGTGATAGCCTACGGCTGGCACGGTGATAGAGTTACGGGCCAGCGGGGTTCCGTACCCTATTTATTAAAAAGCAGGGCACTGCTTACCGGCGCTTCTCTGGAAACCGCCCGGGTGCAAATATCCGATCGCTTTGGCGAGCCAACTGTTTCCTTAACGTTCAACCCCCAAGGCGCCACTGACTTCGACCGGATTACGGCGGAAAATGTCCGCCGGCGCCTGGCTATTGTTCTGGACGGAATCGTCCACTCCGCTCCTGTTATTCAGGAAAGGATTTCCGGCGGGCAGGCGCAAATATCAGGAAATTTCACCCTGGAAGAAGCCCGGGATTTGGCTATCGTCCTGCGCGCGGGCGCTCTTCCCGCACCGGTTAATATTCTGGAAGAAAGAACCGTCGGTCCGTCTCTCGGCAGTGATTCGATAAAACAGGGAATCATGGCGACGATTATCGGCTCGCTTTTGGTTATTTTCTTTATGATATTTTATTACCGCCTCTCGGGCACAATCGCGGATTCGGCGTTAATTATGAATATTATTCTCGTTCTGGGCGTTCTGGCGGCCTTTAGAGCCACGCTTACCTTGCCCGGCATTGCCGGATTATTGCTCACTGTCGGTATGGCCGTGGATGCCAATGTGCTTATTTTCGAAAGAATAAAAGAGGAATTACGGACAGGCAAGACTATCCGGCTGGCCATAGATACCGGCTTTAAAAGAGCATTCATTACGATTCTGGACACGCATATTACCGGAATTGTTTCGGCGGCTTTTTTGATTATGTTTGGAACAGGCCCGGTGAAGGGATTCGCGGTGACGCTGATTATCGGCCTTTTGGCCAGTATTTTTACCGCTTACTTTGTGACCAGAGTGCTGTTTGATTACTCCACATCGAAATTTAATATTAAAAAATTAAGCATCTAATTATTATAAACGCAGGCAGGAGACACGTAATATGGATTTAATTAAACCAGGTATCAGTTTGGATTTTGTCGGAAAAATGAAATACGCGATAATTTTTTCGGCTGTCTTGATAATAATCTGCATCGGCTCCGTAATTTTTCGCGGCGGGCTGAATCTTGGTATCGATTTCGCCGGCGGAACCATAGTCCAGGTAAAATTTCAAAAAGATATTTCCGCCGATGAAATTAGGGACGCCCTTCAGGAAACAGTTTTGGAAAACAGCATCATCCAGCAGTTTGGAACAAACGAATTTTTAATCAGAACAGCGGAAATGCTTCACGATCAGGAACTCCTAAACGCCAACGTGCAGAAACCTCTAAGCACCGCCTTTAACGAGGATTATGAAATAAGAAGAGTGGAGGTTGTCGGCTCCAAGGTTGGCATGGATTTCCAGCGAAAAGCAATTTTCGCGGTTATTGTTTCCTGGCTGGCAATGCTGATTTACATTGCCTGGCGTTTTGAATTCCGCTACGGGCTGGGTGGAATTATCGCGATTATCCACGACGTAATCATCATCATCGGCGCTGTATCCATATTAAAAATAGAATTTACCATATCGATTTTGGCGGCGTTGTTTTTTGTTATCGGTTTTTCCATCAATGACACGATAGTTGTGCTCGACAGAATTCGGGAAAATGTCAAATTACATGCGCGAAAAAAACTCGCCGATTTGATTAATTTAAGCATTAACCAGACACTGAGCAGAACCATATTGACATCGCTGACCGTGTTTCTTACCGTTCTTTCTTTATATTTCTTCGGCGGCCCTGTCATCCATGACCTTTCCGTCGCCCTGCTGGTTGGCGTGGTTATCGGCACGTATTCATCTATTTTTATCGCCTGCACGATTGTTCTTTTCTTCGAAAACGTGCAAAAAAAGGGGAGATAATTGCCGGATTTTAGCTATATAGCTTTTACCCTCTTTTTTCTGATACTGTTTGCTGGCATTTACCTGACTTTTTTTGACTTGCTCGGAACAGTAATCATTTTTTTAGATGTCTTTTTTTACGCTTTCGTTACCGGCTTTGAAAAAATCGATGGGAAAATTATTGTTTCCCTGCTTTTGATTGTCCTGTTTATTGAGGCGATTAATTTATTCTGGGTAACAAAAGGCGCCTATAGACCGGTAACTACAAAAAAAACATACGGGATTACATTTTCCGGAGCTCTGCTGGGAATATTTATACTCACGCCTTTGTGGGGAGGACCGGGCGTGTGGGGAGGTTTTTTTTTGGGCGGATTCGTCGCCATGATGGCCATGGAATTAGCCAGGCAAAGGAGATTGAGAGCTTATCGCCGGGTTTCCGGCAGAGCGCTTTTTGCCTTCGGTGCTCGAAAGATGATTAAAGGAGTGGCGGCTCTTGTGATGATTGCCGTTTCACTGACCAATATTTACTCATAGAGGTTTAAATATACGATGGCAAAAGAAGAACGAAAAGAAAAAACAAAATCAAAAGTACAAGAATATATTGAAGCGATAATTATCGCCATTTTAATCGCTCTCTTTATCAGAACATTTGTGGTTGCCGCATATAAAATACCATCTCGTTCTATGGAACCGACGCTGGTGGTAGGAGATCATCTTTTAGTTAACAAATTCATCTATGGTATAAAAATACCCGTAGTCAGAAAAACAATCATTCCCGTTTCCGAACCCAAACAAGACGACATCATTGTTTTTATTTATCCGCATGACCGCTCGAAAGATTTCATCAAAAGAGTAATCGGCGTGGGTGGAGACACCATCGAAATAAAAAATAAAAAAATATTCATAAACAAGAAAGAATACACGGATAATTACGGTATTTACTCGGATGACATGATTTATCCGGCGGCCATGCAGCCGCGCGATAATTACGGCCCGGTTGTCGTGCCGGAGGGATCTCTTTTTGTCATGGGCGACAACCGCGATGAAAGCGCCGACAGCCGTTACTGGGGATTCGTGGACGTAAAAGACGTGGAAGGCAAAGCGCTGATTATTTACTGGTCATGGGACAGCGAGGAAAATGACAACATTTTCTGGAAGCTGCGCTGGAATCGCCTGGGCAAATTGCTTCATTAAGAACCCGCAATAATCCTGATTTTTCATCTTGACATATAAACCTTCCGGCTGTATAAGCAGCTCATAGAAAAAAACCTTTTAATTTAATCCGGCGAGATTGAAAAAGGAACCCAAAATGAACAATAACTGCAAATACCGCATGAAGCCTTTCTCCGCAAGGGAAAAGGCTTTTTTATTGCCTGCCGGAGCCATGCACCTATGACACATAAGAAAAAAGTCAAAACAGTAATGGACAAAGACGGCATCGACCGCTGTCTCACCAGAATTGCTTATGAAATTCTGGAAAAAAACAAAGGGACTAAAGACCTTGTTCTTGTCGGAATCAGAACCGGCGGCGTCCATCTGGCGGAGAGGCTGCAAAAGAAAATATCCGGGATTGAAACGGGAGAAGTCCCCCTGGGCATTCTGGATATTACTCTTTACCGCGACGATTTGTCTTCTTCCAAAAAGACGCCGAGACTGGGAAAAACTAAAATCCCCTTTTCGTTAAACGGGAAAAAAGTTGTTCTTGTAGACGATGTTCTTTTCACGGGCCGCACGATTCGCGCGGCAATGGACGCGCTGATTGACTTTGGCCGCCCGAAAATGATTCAGCTGGCGGTATTAATCGATCGTGGACACCGCGAACTTCCGATACGCGCCGATTTTGTAGGTAAAAACCTCCCCTCTTCCCTGTGGGAAGCCGTAGACGTAAAACTGGCGGAGGAAAACGGCACGGATGAAGTAATAATAAAAGAAGACGATTGAATAATCCTGTAATTACCATGAAATTAAACAAAAAAGACATTCTCGGCATGCAGCAATTCTCGGCTGAGGAAATTAATCTTGTTTTGGAAACGGCGGAATCCTTCCTGGAAGTCTCCACGCGTGAAATCAAGAAGGTCCCTACTCTGCGCGGTAAAACAATCATCAACCTTTTTTATGAAGCCAGCACGCGCACAAGGACTTCATTCGAAATTGCCGGCAAAAGACTCAGCGCCGATACAATCAATATTTCCGCTTCGACCAGTTCTGTCGTCAAGGGAGAAACCCTTATTGACACGGCACGAAACCTGGAAGCAATGAATCCCGACATCATTGTCATCCGCCACAGTGCCGCGGGCGCACCGCACCTTCTGGCTTCTTTGGTTAAACAATCAATTATCAATGCGGGCGATGGAGCGCACGAACATCCCACGCAGGCATTGCTGGACATGATGACGATAAAAGAAAAAAAGGGGAGAATCTCCGGCCTGAAGATAGCCATTATCGGCGATATCGAGCATAGCCGCGTTGCCCGTTCCAACATTTACGGCTTGTCCAAAATGGGGGCGCAAGTTTGTGTTGCCGGTCCCGCGACAATGCTTCCCCGCGAAATAGAACGAATGGGTGTGACAGTTTATGACAGGCTTGAAGATGGAATATCCGGGGCGGATGTCATCATGATGCTGCGCATTCAGCTGGAGAGACAAAATCAAAGCATCTTCCCGTCGCTGCGTGAATACGCGCAGCACTACTGTCTGAACCGCGACAACATAAAACTGGCAAAGGATGACGCCATCGTTATGCACCCCGGCCCGGTAAACCGCGGTGTGGAAATATCACCCGACATTGCCGACGACCCCCAACGCTCGGTAATTCTGTCTCAAGTCAATAACGGCGTTGCCGTCAGGATGGCGCTTTTGTACCTGCTCGGCGGAGGCAACGAATGATATTATTATTAAAAGGCGCAAGAGTAATTGATCCCGCGCGAAAAATAGATTCTGTGATGGATATTCTGATTCAAGATGGCAAAATTGCCGCGCTGGGTGAAAACATCGCCAAAACAGATAGAACCAAAATATCAGGTGAAATAAATGTTGTCGATCTGGCCAACATGATTGTTACGCCCGGCCTGATTGACATGCACACCCACCTGCGCGAACCCGGGTTTGAATACAAAGAAACCATTGCCTCGGGATGCGCCGCCGCCGTAGCGGGGGGATTCACTTCCATAGCCTGCATGCCCAATACAGCGCCGATAAATGACACCCGCTCCATCACCGAATATATAAAAAGAAAAGCTGCTGAGGCTGACCTGGCAAACGTCTACCCGATAGGGGCAATCAGCATGATTTCGGAAGGTAAGCAGTTAACGGAATTCTGGGATCTCAAAGACGCGGGGGTTGTCGCTTTTTCCGATGACGGCAAACCGGTCATGAGCGCGGCGCTGCTGCGCAGAGCGCTGGAATACGCGACCTCTCTGGATATGCCGATTATCCAGCACTGCGAAGACACAAACCTCTCTTCGGGAGGCTCCATGAACGAAAGTTATTACTCTACTGTTCTGGGACTCCAGGGAATACCGGCCGCCGCGGAAGAGGTGATGGTGGCACGCGATATTATAATCGCTGAATACACTAACACCCGCCTGCACATCGCGCATGTCAGCACGGCCGGTTCGGTGAACCTGATCCGCGCCGCTAAAAAAAGGGGGCTGAAAATAACCGCCGAAACCGCCCCCCACTATTTTACGTTAACCAATGAAAGCTTACAGGGTTATGATACGAACTTAAAGGTCAATCCGCCGTTAAGGGGCACGCATGATGTCGCGGCGGTTATCGAAGGTTTATCCGACGGGACAATCGATGTCATCGCCTGTGACCATGCCCCTCACGCCAGAACAGACAAGGAAGTGGAATTTGAATACGCCCAAAACGGTATCAGCGGTCTGGAAACTTCCCTGGGATTGAGCTTTTCTCTTGTGCACGAAAACAAGCTTTCGCTGGGACAACTCGTTGAAAAAATGAGCCGCAATCCGGCGCAAGTCTTGAATTTGCCGAAAGGAGAGCTTTCCTTGGGCTCGGATGCGGATATCACTGTAATCGACCCGCGACTAAAATGGACAATTGACACAAATAATTTTCGCTCGCGTGGAAAAAACTCGCCATTTCACGGCCGTGAAATGCTAGGCAGAGCAATTCTTACCATCGTCGGCGGGAATATTAAATACGCCGCGCCGTCCGTAAAATTATGACTCCAGAAAGGATAAAAACATCAGGTTTTGTTCTGCGCTGCCTGAATTATTCGGAATCTGATTTGATTGTAACTTTTTACAGCCTGGATTTCGGCAAGTGCAAAGGCATTGCCAAAGGCGCGAAAAGAAGCAAAAAGCGCTTCGCTAACGTTTTTGAGCCTTTTTCTCACATCAGTATAATTTTTTCCCACAGAAAAAGCGATTCCCTGGCTTTTATCGAATCCTGCGAAATTATCGAACACTATCCCGGCATACGCGGCAATCTGGAAAAAACACTTACCGCTTCTTATTTTATTGACATTACCGACCGCTTCAGCCCGGAAGGTAAAAAAAATGCGAACATTTTCGATCTTCTGAATAATTTCCTTCTGTTGATGGAAAAAGAAAATTTATCCGCGGGAATTGTGCGTTTTTTTGAAATGAAACTCCTGAAACTTGCCGGATTTGAGCCTGTCCTTGACCGCTGCATTAAATGCAAAACGCCCGTGACCAACGGCGCTTATTATTTCTTTTATCCCACGGATGGCGGCATCAAATGCTCGACATGCGCGCGGCCGGAAATTTATGAACAGCCGATTTCCCCGGAAACGATGCGCACTTTGCTTCTGGGCAAGGACATGGATTTAGATAAAATTAAGCTGCTGGCCATGTCTGATACGGTGGCGCAGGAATGCCGAAACATTCTTATCGGCTTTATAACGCACGTTCTGGGGCGGGAAATAAACTCGCTGAAAATAATGGAACAGGTGCAAAAAATGTAACGCTCCTGAGCTTAAGCCAACTCCTGCTGTGGCACGCTGTTGCTTTTTGCAACTTATTCGATACGCACAGCTTCCACTCTGCGGTTTCTTTCTCTGCCTGCTTCCGTTGAGTTATCAGCAATCGGCCTTGATTCGCCATAACCTATTGATTCAAGGCGGTTTGCTTCAATATTGAAATTATCAATCATGTATTTTTTCACGCTATCCGCGCGTCTCTGGGAGAGCCTTTGATTGTATTCCGCCGTCCCCATGCTGCAGGTGTGCCCCTCGATGGAGAATCTCGCGCTCGGGTATTTAATCATGAAGTCGGCAACATCCTTGATTTCATCTCTATGCTGCGGCCTTACCTGTGCTTTGTCAAAATCAAATTCGATGTTCAATGTGATACGCCCCTCTTCCAGTATCTTTTTCTCAGCTGCCGCAACAGGTGGAGGTGGGGGCGGCGCGGGGGCTTCCTTCTTGCCGCCGAAATAAAAGGCCATTCCTATAGTTGCTTCGAGGTCATTATAGATACTGCCAATGGCCAGCACATGCCTTACATCAGCCCGGATGGCCAAAGTTTCGGTTAAAAAATACTTGAGCCCGACGCCATAATCAGCGGCAAAGCGTGTTTTGTCCTTTTTATCAACGCCACCCCTGTAGTCTATAGTCTGTCCTCCTATACCGGCGGCAATGAAAGGAACCAACTGCGAAGATGGCATAAAATTATAAACAGCTTCTATACGGTAATTAAAAACATTAGTGTGCGCGCTGTCCGGAAATGTCACCCAATATCCGGGTCGCGCGGGAATGAACATAGAGGACTCATAATTGTACTTGGTCGGTATCCAATTAATTGTTCCCTCGACTCCCCAACGATCGGTAAAATCGTAACCGCCGCGGATGCCGATAACGGGAGCGTTGTCCAGATCCTGATTGCCTTCAAACATTCCCACGCCGAACATGGGCCCGATATTGAAAGTGCCCGGCCTGATTTGTGCAGACGCATTAACGCTGAAAGCCAGCAGCACTAAGACTATAAAAAAACCTGTGATTCTTTTTATCATAAATGCCTCCTCTCTTTGTGCGGTTTTTATTTCTACCTTACCCATATTATTGTAAAATCGAGCGTATCATAATAGGCACTCTCCCCCTTTTAGCGCAACACTTGTAGGTATACATCACAAGGTTTTTCCC
>Ga0209614_1001160_pt1 | contig 20483 bp, 21 predicted proteins | sample BlaSprsedimmetaG_FD_185484 | JGI IMG/M metagenome (GOLD analysis project Ga0209614, IMG submission 185484) | Hot spring sediment bacterial and archeal communities from California, USA to study Microbial Dark Matter (Phase II) - Blank Spring... ... | reverse complement strand
CAACCTGTCCTACATTTTTGTCCGCAGAACATGATGACTCCTTTCAAAAGAGGTGGTTGATGGCAAGTGAGGAACGGACCCGCGCAATTCGGGTGATCAAGGTGTTGTTGTTCAGCGCGTCGGTGATTCCGGCGCTGACGGCAGGAGCGGCAGCGGCCTACGTTGGCCCGGTGGACGTAGGGGCGCTGGCATTGGCGACGCTGGGGCTACTTCTGGCGCAGGCGGGCGGGGACTACTTCTACTACTACGCCACGCATTTCCACACCGACGCCCGTGATGCGCACACGAAGATCTTCGCGGGCTGGCGGCCCTTCTTCGCCGATTCACTCTTCGAGGGCGAACGGACGCGCTGGGCAGGGGCGTTGTGTCTGGCGCTGGCAGCGGCGATTGGACTGTATTTCGTGCTGACGGTGGGCTACGTCGTAGCGATACTGGCGTTGTTGGGCGGCGCGGTGGCGCTCTTCTTCACGCCGCTGATGTTGCGCGGCTACAAGGAGCCGGTCATCTTCGTGACCTTCGGGCCGTTATGCATGGTGGGCGTCTATTACGTGCTGCGCCAGGAGATCAGCCTGCTGCCGCTATGGGCCTCGCTGCCGGTGGCCTGTTTTGTGACAGTCGTGGGGTACTTGAAGAGTGCGCGTTACCAGGTACATGAGGACGCCCAGGGCCGCGCCTTTGTGGTGAACCTGGATCGGCGGGTGATTGTGGCGCTGTTGGGCGTGGGCTATGGCGGATTGGCGTTGAGCGTGGCACTCCGGCAATTGCCGGTGTGGACGTTGCTGGGCGGCGCATCGCTGCCGCTGGCCCGGACGGTGCTGCGCGCCGTGTCCGACAATCGCAGCGAGATACAGGCCTATCTGTGGGCGACGGTCCGGGCGATTGGCGTGTTGATCGTCACGGGCCTGGGGCTGGCGCTGGGCTTCTTGCTGGCAAACGTGTGAAACCTAGGGAGGCAAAGATGAGCAAGGTGAAGCAATGGCTAATCGTTTGGTTCAAGGCAGCGCGCGCCCCGTTTCTGGTGGTGAGCGCGATCCCGGCGTTGTTGGGCGGTGTGATCGCCTATGCCCACGGCGCGTTCGATTGGACGGTCTTCCTGCTGGCGGCGGGCGGCGTCGTGATGGCGCACTCGGCGGCGGATTTCATTGACGACTACTTCGACTATCAGCACGGGAATCTGGGGAACAAAGTGCAACAGTTCCACGACAGCCCGCTCATCAGCGGGGAGGTGACGTTGCGCCAGGTCTTGGTGGCGACGATTCTGTGTGCAGCGCTGGCCGCTGCCGCCGGGATCGCCTTGCTGGTGCAAGTGGGCGCGCCGATGCTGATCATGGCGGCCATCGGCGGTTTCATCGTGCTCTTCTACACCTCGCCGCCGGTGCGGTTGAACTATCGCGGTCTGGGGGAGACGGCGCTCTTCGTGGCCTTTGGGCCGGCGCTCGTCTTCGCCGGGATCGCCTTGCTGGTGCGCGTGGGCGCACCGGTGCTCATCATGGCGGCCATCGGCGGTTTCATCGTGCTCTTTTACACCTCGCCGCCGGTGCGGTTGAACTATCGCGGCCTGGGGGAAACGGCGCTCTTCGTGGCCTTTGGGCCGGCGCTCGTCTTCGGCGTCTATTTTGTGCTCACAGAGACCTTCAGCTGGGTGCCGCTGCTCGCCTCTTTCCCGCTAGGAATCTTCACGATGAATGTGGGGATTGTGAGCAATACCTTCGATTACGACGACGACGTGCGTTCGGGAAAGTACACGCTGCCGGTGCGCCTGGGACAGCAACGGGCAGTGCAATTGTTGGCCGTACTAACCGCCGCTGCTTACATCGAATTAGTGGCGGCTATCGCGTTCGGCTGGCTGCCGCTGTGGTGCGCGTTGGGGCTGCTGACCTTGCCGCTCGGCGTGGACACGGTGCGTCTGACGGCGCGCTACGCGGATTCGAAGCAATACGCGCCGGCCATGGGCCGCGCCATCGCGCTATCGGCGCTGATGGGGCTGTTGCTGAGCCTGGGGTATTGGCTTTCGGTGATGCCGGGATGACAAAGGCGCGAACCAAGTTCGCGCCTTTGTGCTTGAAGTCTTCCTCAGTCGGGGCATGCGGATTTGAACCGCAGACCTCACGGACCCGAACCGTGCGCGCTACCAAGCTGCGCTATGCCCCGATGACCTCCGCATGATACCACATTTGTTCGCTTTCGCAAGCGCCTCTGCTTGCCCTTTTGTCTGAGGCTGGTATGATGGCTGCATTCTGGTTAGGGAGGTAGTCTGTGTCCTGGTTACAAGCAATCTTTTTGGGTATTCTGCAAGGGGCAACGGAGTTCCTGCCGGTGAGCAGCTCCGGCCATCTGGTACTTGTTCCGTATCTTCTGGGCTGGACGCGCCACTCGCTCGCATTGGATGTGTTGTTGCATGTGGGCACGATGGTCGCGGTGGTCATCTACTTCTGGAACGATCTCTGGACGCTGGCCCTGGCCGCGCTGGAGAGCGTGCGCACGCGCTCGCTGGCCGATCCACAGGCCCGGCTCGCGTGGGCTTTGGTGATTGGTAGCATCCCCGCCGCCCTCATCGGCTTCCTGTTCGAGGATTTTGTGGAGGGGCTGTTTGGAACGCCCCGCGCCGCCGCCGCCTTCCTGCTGGGGACCGCGCTGCTGCTGGTGCTTTCCGAGTACCTCTCCACACGCGAGCGCGCGTTGGAAACGCTCACCTGGCGCGATGCATTGCTCATCGGATTGGCGCAGACGTTGGCGTTGGCTCCGGGGTTGAGCCGCTCCGGCGCGACGATTGCGGCGGGCCTGCTGCTCGGCTACCGCCGCGATGAGGCGACCCGCTTCAGCTTCCTGTTGGCCGTCCCCATCGTGTTGGGCGGGGGCGCCTATCAGCTCCTCAAGGCGGCGCTGTCGGGGATGGGGCAGGCGGACTGGCTCGTGATGGGCCTGGGCGGACTGGCGGCGGGCGTGACCGGCTACTTCGCCATCGCCGGATTGTTGGCCTACGTGCGTCGCCATCCGCTGTACCCCTTTGCGGCCTACTGCGCGCTCTTCGGCCTGCTGGTGCTGACGGGGATCTTGGGATGAACGGTCGGCGCGCTTGGGGGCTGATGTGGGTCGCCTTGCTGGCGGGCTGCGCCGCGCCGCTGTCCCCGGTCACACCGTTAGTCGAAACGGCGAGCACCCCGGTTGAGACGGTGCGCGTCGTCTGCCCCGAATCGTTGGCCGGGACGCTCACGGTGCTGGCATCCACCTATCAGCGCGTTGAGCCGACCACGCAGCTGGTGGTGGTGCAACGCGCCGACCCGCTGGCGCTGGAGCTGCTGGCCCGTGGCGACGCCGATGTCGCGCTCCTCACCTGGCTGGGCGAGCCGCGTCCCGCCGAGCTCTGGACGACGCCCCTCGCCCACGATGGCCTCGCCGTGATCGTCCATCCCCAGAACGGCCTGCCCGGATTGACCCTGGGGCAGCTGCGCGAGCTCTTCCAGGGGCGCGCCGAGGACTGGGCCGTGTGGGGGGGATTGCCCGGCAGTCCGCAGATCATCAGCCGTGAGGAGAGCGCCGGCGATTTCGCCTTTTTGCAGGCGCGGGTGATGGGAGAAGCGCAGGTGACGCTCACGGCGCTGGTCGCGCCCACCACGGAGGCAATGCTGGCGCAAGTGGCGGCGGAGCAGCTGGCGGTGGGCTATCTATCTGTGGCGCACCTCACCCCGCAGGTGCGCGCTCTCGCCATCGAGGGCGTCCCCCCCGCCCCGGAGATGATCGCAGCGGGGCACTATCCCCTCAGCCGCGACCTCTACGTGGCGACCCTGGGCGAACCGCAGAACGCGACGCGGGCCTTTATCCAATGGCTCTTAGGGCCAGAGGGACAGGCGCTCATCGCGGCGCAGGGATTCCAGCCGCTCTCCCCGTAGCTCAGGGATTGAAGTAGCGGTAGGTCAGCCGCCCGATGGTGGCAAAGGTCGCCTGACTCTCTTCCCAGGTGAGCCAGGCAGGCTGATAGATGAATGCCGCGATGACGAAATCGCTGTTGGGGCTGCGGACGAGCGCCACATCCGCGTAGGTCGCCCCAGACCAACCGGACTCGTGGGCCACCAACACCTCGTTGGCCGGTAGATGCGTCCCCAATAGCACCGGGGAGCGGTTCCGCCCCAACCAGTAGAGGATACTCTGGCATTTCTCCGGCGAGAGCGCCTCAGGATAGAGCGCCCGCAGGATGCCGCCATCATGCGCGCATTGGTACAGCCCCTCGAAGAGCAGTCCCATGTCCAGCGGCGTTGTTTGTGCATAGGGGTCTGGCGCGGTGTCGAGATTGCCCTGCGCATTGGCCGGAGTGCTGATTTGCGGCGTGGGGAGGTTCTCCCGGAGCGTGTAGGGCGCGACCAGAAAGCTGTTCTGCATGTGCAGACTCTCAAGCAGCGCCGTGACCTGCAGCGAGCCTGTGTACGGATCGCCCGCCCCGATGCCCGCCAACAGCTGATCGGCGGCGAAGGGCTGGCTCAACAGCAACGTCTGGCTGACGAGCGCCGTGACTTGAGGGTCGGTGGGCAACGTCATGTTCCGGTATAGTTCGAGGACGATAGCCGGGTTAAGCAGCTGCATCCCGGAGAAGGCCACATTGCAATTGTAGCAGAGCTCCTGCCCGCTGCGCATATCCTTGATGAAGAGGCTCACCACGCCGGAGAAATCGGCCAGCTGCCCGGCGAGGGTCTCTTCCAGCACATCGAACGTGGGATCAAGCACAGGCAGCACTTCCACCACAAGCGTCACCTCGCGTTCACTGGCCGAAAGCAACCCGACCAACACCAGCGGCAGCGAAGCTTCGATGTTGAGCCGGCGTCCCGGCTGCGGCGGACGAAAGGTGCCGGCCTCCGGCAGCGGGACCGCCTCGCGGGGTTCGTGATCGTACTGCTGCGCCACGCGCAGCAGGAAACTGTCCAGGCGCTCGCGGGAATAAGAGAAGACCGGCTGGATCTCCCTGGCCTGGGATTCGCGGCCCAGCACCGTATCCCCGATGTATTGGATGAAGCCCCGCAGCCCGGATTGGCCGAGCAGCACGGTGTTGAGATTTTCGGCGGTGGCATCCTGGTCCAATGCCAAATCCACCAGCTCGGGCGCGAGGGGGATTTGCTCGTCCTGGTAGTGCAGCAGCACGGTGGAGTTGAAGGCTTGCGAGACAGCGTTGAGCGCCTGCTGGCGCGTCATGCCGCCCACGGGCAAGCCCGCCATCGTGACGCCATCCGGCAACACACGCTGGCTGGATTGCCAACCGGTATAGAACCACGCGATCCCTAAAATAAGGGGGGTGGCTAACATCACCAGGAGCAACCATCCGGCCCCTGAGCGTCGCTCGTACACTTTCCCTCTCTTTCCTGCAATCTAAGACCAGCTAAGTATAACCGGGTTGTCTTGCGCGTCAACCCCTAACCGAGCGTCGCTCGTACACTTTCCCTCTCTTTCCTGCAATCTAAGACCAGCTAAGTATAACCGGGTTGCCTTGCGCGTCAACCCCTAACCGCCTTCGAACCTTCTATAAGCCGCAGCCGGTTGCCTGTATCGAGAAAAGCGAGTAAACTAGGGCTATGTATGATGAAACATTGGTCACAACGCTCGCCGATGATGTGCTCCACGCGATCTTCGAGGATGCCGCCATTGGCATCGCCCTGCTGGATGCGGAAGGACGGGTGCTGGAGAGCAACCCTGCCTTACAGACGATGCTGGCTCGCGATGCAGCAACCCTCGCGGGGACACCGCTGCGTGCCCACATGCATCCAGAGGCCAGCGAAACCGACCGCGCGCGCTTCTGTGACCTGATTGAGGGGAAGCGCAAGGACTACCAGTTGCAGGCGCGCTTCACACCCGCCACTGGCCCGGTCATCTGGGCGAACCTGACAGTCTCGCGGATTCGCCGCCAGCACCCCGAGACGCGCTACGCCATCGCGATGGTGGAGGATGTCACCGAACAGCAGCAGGCGCAGGCCGCGCTGATCCAGGCCGAGAAGCTGGCCGTCACCGGGCGGTTGGCGGCGTCGCTGGCGCACGAGATCAACAACCCGCTGCAAATTGTCATCGGCTGCCTGGGGCTGGCGGATGAGACGCTGGCCGAGGGCGGCGATGTAACCGTCTACTTGCAGATGGCCTCCGAGGAGCTCCGGCGCGCGGCGCGCATCGTCGCCCAGCTGCGCGATCTCAACCGCCGCTCGCAGCCGGAGGAGAAGGCCCCCACGGCGCTCGATGCGCTGCTGGAGCAAGTGTTGCTGCTCGCCCGCAGCAAGTGCCAGGAGCGCGGCATCGCCGTCGCCTGGGAGCGTGGCGCGCAGCCCGTGACTATTTCTGTGGTGCCGGATCGCATCCAGCAGGTCTTCCTCAACCTGGTGCTCAACGCTATCGAAGCGATGTCGGCGAGCGGGCGGTTGACCTTGCGCGTCACCGCGACGAAGCACCCCGCCGGCGCTTGCGTCACCATCGCCGATAGCGGGCCGGGGATGGCCTCGGAGGTGATATCGCAGCTCTTCGCGCCCTTTTTCACCACCAAGCCGGAGGGGATGGGATTGGGGCTGTTCATCAGCCAGAACATCGTGGCAGATCATGGTGGGCGCATCACAGTGGAGAGCCAGCCGGGGCAGGGAACGACCTTCAAGGTGTGGCTGCCCGCGTAGGGAGGAAGGATGACAGAACAGCAGATCCGCACGTTGATAGTGGATGACGAATCGGGCATCCGCTTCTTTCTCAGCCAGACCCTAGAGCGCGCCGGGCACGTAGTAACGACGGCGGCGAACGGCGAGCAGGCGTTGGCGGTGCTGCGCGACACGCCCTTCGAGCTGGTGCTGCTCGACCTCAAGCTCGGCGGGCGGGTGGACGGGCTGCGCGTCCTGGAAGCAGTGCGCTGGCGCTGGCCCACAGCGGCGGTGATCATCCTCACGGCGCACGGCTCACTCGAATCGGCGATGGACGCGATCCGCGAGGGGGTGGATCGCTACCTGCTCAAGCCGCTCACACCGCAGGAGCTGCGCGAGGCGGTCGCCGATGTGCTGGCGCGCCGCGAGCAGCGGTTGGCGCGGACAACGCCAGCGCCTGAGACGCAAGTGTTGGAGGAAGGCCCCTTCCGCGCTGATTTGCGCACCCATGAGGTCTGGTACGCGGAGACGCTGTTGGAGCTCACCTCCAGTGAGTTCGCCCTGTTGACGCATCTAATGCGTAACGCCCAGCGGGTAGCGCCGGTGCAGGAATTGGTGCAGGTCGTGCGCGATTATCAGTCTGAAGACCTTCACGAGGCGCGGCAGATCATTCGCTGGTATATCCACACGCTACGGCGCAAGATCGAACCAGAGCCATCCACGCCGCGACATCTGATCAACGTGCGCGGCGTGGGCTACCGCTTCGTGCCGTAGACTACACTGCACTTGGAAACCACGAGGACAGGTAACGCGTCTGTCCTTTTTCGTTGCCACCAACGCAATCCTAACACTGCCAACGCAAGCCAATATCCCCCTCAATCCGTTGCGACCGTTGCACGGCCCCTGTTGTGATATGCTAAAGGTGTAAGTGCGCCTGCTACAAAAGGGCGCTTGGTGGAAGGAGTCAACACGTTGAACGAAGTGCGACGGCGTGTTTTGGTGGTGGACGATGATGCGCGGGTGCGTTTTGTGTTGCGCGGGGCGTTACAAGGGCTAGGCGATGGCTACGAAATTCTCGCCGCCGGTGATAGCCAGGAAGCGCTGGCACAGGTCAAGGCCCAGCCCATTGATCTGCTTATCACGGATCTGCGACTGCCACGGATGGACGGGATGCAACTGACCGCAGCCCTGGGCGCGGAAAACCCGGATCTGCAGATTGTATGGATCACAGCCTATGGCTGTCATCGGGTCTACGATGCGGGGCAGCGGTTGCAGATTACCTACTGTTTGGATAAGCCACTAGAGATTGATGCGCTCCGAGCAGTGGTACTGCGCATTCTCGAACCAGAGTGCAAGGAAGTCCCAGCCAAATCATAATGAAAAGGAAGGAAAATTAGTTTGATAATGATAAGAGAAAATAATACGTTAGAGGGCCAACAGGCAAAGCCTAAGTGGTGGCAAATGCTGCTCAAGGGCGACTACTTCAACCGTATGCCCCGGCGCGGCGATGTCTGTGAAGCGCGCATCCTATCGCTCGCCGATCAGGACATCCTGGTGGAAATGGACGGCAAGCGCGATGGCGTCATCCAGCCGCGCGATTTGGAGATGGTGGACCCGGAGTATGTGGCGCAGCTCGCCGAGGGTGATACGATACCCGTGCGGGTATTGACCGTCTCACAGCATCACGGCGGATTGATCGTCTCGCTCAGGCAAGGATTGCAACAGCAAGACTGGTTGCGCGCGAAGCGGCTATTGGAGAATGGCGAACTGGTCGAGGTGCAGGTCAACGGCGTCAATCGTGGCGGCGTGACCGTGGACTTCGGGCAGCTGCGGGGCTTCGTGCCCAATTCGCATCTGATGGCCTTGCCGCGTGGCTTGCGCAAAGATGAGCACGACCAGCGCAAAGAGGCGCTTATTGGCGAGACTTTGAAAGCTGTCGTCATTGATGTGAACCAGCGGCGTCACCGGCTGGTGCTTTCGGAGCGTCAGGCGCAACAGCAACAACGTCAGGAGCGGCTCGAAGAGCTCTACGAAGGCGCACTGGTGAAGGGCGTGGTTCGCAATCTGGTTGATTTCGGCGCTTTTGTAGACCTGGGCGGAATTGATGGGCTGATCCACATCTCGGAGCTGGCGTGGCAGCACGTCAAGCATCCCAAGGATGTGTTGCGCGTGGGAGAGGAAATCGAAGTCTACGTCTTGGACGTGGACCGCGAGCGCGAGCGCGTGGCCTTGAGCCGCAAGCGGGTGCTCCCCGATCCCTTCACCCTGATAACAGAACGCCTCAACGAAGGCGATGTGATTACCGGGGTCGTGACCAACGCCGTTTCCTTTGGCCTGTTCGTGGATGTTGGCGAGGGTGTTGAAGGACTCGTGCATACGTCTGAAATTCCGGCAGCGTGGGCCGATTCCCAGGCGCTGGAGCCGGGCGCGCGCGTGCAAGTGAAGGTCCTCAGCATGGATCCTGTCGAGCAGCAGGTCGCGCTCCACCTGGAGCGAGTCCTCCCCACAGAAGAAGAGGAAGAAGAGGAAGCCGCACCGCTCACGTAAGTCATCATCAAAAATACCCCCTCCCCTCGCAAATGAGGGAAGGGGGTAAGCGGGTAAGCGGGCGCTATTCCGCAATCGGCAGATACAGCTCCAGCACGAAATCGTGACCGGCCCGTTCCACGCGGAGGTGCTTCTCTAGCCACTGATGAGAGGCCTCGTGGTATGCGCTCTCCTCACGCCAGGTGACGAGCTGTTTCCAGGTCGCCGGGATGACCTGATACGCATCGCCCACGACCTCGCAGCGCGTCACTGCGTACAGCCCACCCGCAAATTCATGGATTTGCGCCTCATCCTCATTCGCCACCTCCGATCCGACCTCCAGCCAGTACTCGTAGCCGTAATTCGAGCTGCCGGGCGCGGGACTGGGATGATCGAAACCGAAGATGCGATGCGCCTCGGAGAAATCGAGCAGGCCGCGCGGCTCGGCCCAGGCGGCCAAACTCTGCCAGGCCAGCGTCTCTGGCTCTTTGCCGAACCCGTGAAAACGCGCCACACGCAGCGGTTCCAGCTCAACAATGCGAACTTCGATAGTGCTCATAGGTGCTCTCCTTCAAGAAATAAGATTTTGTTTGATCGCGGGTACACGCTGATGCTCTGGCGTCCCCCTCAATCTATCTCAAGTATACGCTAGCATATATAACATCTAGCGTCAGTATTTTTATGGTATACTGGAAATTACTTGGAAGTGTGGATGCGCGTTGACCGATTGCTCTCATTGCTCATGCTCCTGCAAACTCGTGGGAAGCTTTCCGCTCGCCAGTTGGCTGGCGAGCTGGAAGTCTCCGAACGCACGATTTACCGCGATATCGAAGCCCTGAGTATGGCCGGGGTACCGGTCTACGGCGAACTGGGCCGTGAGGGGGGCTACAGGCTGGTGGATAGCTACCACACGAGCCTCACGGGCCTTTCTGAGGGCGAGGTGCGCGCACTGTTCATGTTAAACATTCCTGCGCCGCTCGCTGAGCTGGGCGTGGGGCAGGAGCTTAAGGCGGCCTTGTTGAAACTTTCCGCGGCGCTGCCCGCCACCCGTCGCCAGGATGAAGAGCGCGTCCGGCAACGCTTCTATCTGGATTCGACCTGGTGGGATCGGGACGCGGGCGCTGTGCCGCACCTCAAACTGCTCCAACGGGCGGTTTGGGATGACCGGCTGGTGCAGATTCACTATCATCCGCCCTTCGCCCTCGAAATTGTGCGCACGGTCGCCCCTTACGGGCTGGTCGCCAAGTCCGGCAGCTGGTATCTCGTCTACGCCATCCCTGAGCGGGTGGCAGTCCGTCGCCTTTCAGAGCTGTTGGATGTGCGTCTCATGGCGGAGAACTTTACGCGCCCGGCTGATTTCGAGCTGGCGACGTTCTGGGAGGCGTGGTGCGCCGAGCGCCAGGGAGAACGCTTCCGCTACGAGGCCGTGGTGCGCGTCGCGCCTGCGCTTATTTCCACGATATTGGGTTACTTCGGGGAGCGGGTGCGCGAGCAGATGGAATCCGCCAGCGCCACGGATGGAGCGGGCTGGATCATCCTGACGCTGCCGTTTGATTCGCTTGAGCAGGCCCGCCGCTGGATCCTCGGCGCGGGCGGCGCGCTCGAAGTACTCGCGCCCCTGCCATTGCGCCTCAGCGTCGCAGATTTTGCGCGACAAGCGACGGCGTTGTACGAGGAAGCGGGGGAAGATCAGGTAGAGAATTTCGGTTCAGGCAGAGGGTAACGCTGATTCCAAATGAGTTGTAACCAGCAACAATACCGGCGGATGTGATTTCTCACATCCGCCGGTTGCTGTTACAACAAGCCTGACTTACGCCGGGCGGTGACAGAGCCACCAATCCAGGCAACCTTCCTTACCCTTGCGCGCTTCCGCGTCCTGCTGCGTCTTGGCGGGCGGCACAATGACATCGCTCCCAAAGAGCGCGTTGTTGGGCCAGTTCGCCGGGATGGCGACCTTTTCCTTATCCGCGAGCTGGAAGCCCTTGATCATACGCAAGATCTCGTCGAAGTTGCGGCCCAGCTCCGCCGGATAATAGAGGATAGCGCGGATGGTGCTCTTCGGGTCAACGAAGAACACGGCGCGCACGGTGCTGGAACCTGCACCCGGATGCACCAGGCCCAGCATCTCCGCTACCTGACCGTGATCCGCGATCAGCGGGAACTCGATCTTGGTGTCGAGGTGCTCATCTATCCACTCGATCCATTTGATATGACTGAACACCTGGTCAATGCTCATACCGACCAGCTCCGTGTTGAGCTCACGGAACTGCGGATAGAGCTGCTGGAAAGCGTGGAACTCGGTGGTGCAGACCGGCGTGAAATCCGCCGGGTGGCTGAAAAGGATGAACCACTTGCCCTTCAAATCCTTCGGCAGATTCATCGTCCCGTGCGTTGTGGTCACGGTCATCTCAGGAAACTTATCTCCAATCAACGGCATACTCATAGTAAAACCTCCTTGTGTGAAATAGTGAATTCGGGTATCAACGGAAAGCCCAGAACCTCGAAGCCGCGTTCGCGGTAGGTCTCGTAGAGCGTCTGCAAGCCCGCAAACTGTGGCGTGAAACCACACTTGCTCGCTGTGTTGACAATCAACAGCACCTTGCCCCGGTACTTCTCAAGTGATTCGGGAAAGCCCATCATGTTGGTCACGGTGAAATCGTAAATTGTGTCAGTCATCGTCGTTCTCCTAATTTCTAATTCTCTGCTGCTTCTTCCTGACACGCCGGGCAAATACCAAAAAAGTCCAGCCGGTGGCTCAGGATGTGATAGCCCGAAGCCGCCGCGACCTCTTGGGCCAGCGTCTCAAAGACAGGCACATCTGGATCAATGATCTTGCGGCAGCGGATGCAAACCAGGTGCGGATGCGGGTCGGGGTCACTAGCATCGTAGCGATTGTCATCGTCTCCGAAGCCCAATTCCAGCACCTCCCCCATCTCCTTCAAAAGATGTAACGTCTTGTAGACCGTCGCCAGACTCATCGTGGGGAATTGCGCGTGCAACTGCTCGTAGATCTGCCCCGCGCTAGGATGCGTCTTGCTATCAATCAATAGCTGCACCAAAGCGACCCGCTGCGGGGTAAGACGATACCCCTGCTCGCGGAGCCTGGTAAGCAATTCATCCAAACGGGCTTGAGAATCCATCACAACATTTTTTCTCTAAAGATAATAATTATTTATAGATATTATAAATCATTTACGAGATTTGTCAAGTACCAAAATACGATTTCCTGTGCTCGGCGCGATTTGCCTTGTCTCTGATTTGGGTATAATATAGGTAGTGTTGGCTATTAGCCTAAGCGATTTCCTCATCTATACTGTTGAGAGGAGCCTAGCCGTTCTGAAATGAATATATTGGTAGAATTTGTGGGCGTTTCCCGGGTCTTAACAGGCGAACAGAACCTGACCCTACCCCTCGCGCCCGACAGCTCTTACCGAGATGTGATACGCCAGCTGGGCGCACGCTTCCCGGCGTTAATTGGACAGGTCATCGCGCTAGATGGCGAAACGCTGTTACCGGAAAATCAAATCGCCCTCAACGGCAAACGTATGCTCCAGCTCTCCGAGATGGATGCGTCACCGGCTGAGGGTGAGCGGCTTACATTCATGTCTATTCTTGCGGGTGGATAAATACTCGTCGGCGTGCGCTGACGAGTATTTTTAACATTCATTAATTTCCAGCAGGGAGGTCCCTTAATGTACGGTTACACTGGTAAAATCCTTCACATTGATCTAGGCACGCGCAAAACGTGGATCGAGGAGAAACCGGAATCGTGGTACAAGCTCTACATCGGCGGCGTCTCGATGGCGGCGCGGCTGTTGTGGGAGAACATCGAGGTCGGCTGCGATCCGCTCTCACCCGGCAATCCCATCTGCATCGCCAACGGCATCTTCGCCGGGACGCCGGTGCCCGTGGGCGGTAAGTACGGCCTCGCCTCCAAATCGCCGCTGACGGGCTGGATCGGCGACAGCCTCTCCGGCAGCTGGTTCTCCGTGGCGCTCAAACGCACCGGCTGGGATGGCATGGTCATCCACGGCGCGAGCGACAACTGGATCACGCTGCTGATTGATGATGAGCGGGTGCAGTTCCGCGACGCCACCAAGCTGCTGGGGCTGGGCACCTACGCCACCGAGGAGGCCATCCGCGACGAGCTCGCCGATGACCAGATCCGCTCCGCCACTATCGGGCCGGCGGGCGAGAATGGGGTGCTCTTCGCCAACGTCACCAACGACGGCCGTCAGGCAGGCCGGACAGGCCACGGCGCAGTGTGGGGATCGAAGAAGCTCAAGGCGATCTCAGTGCGCGGCACGCACGGCGTCACCGTCGCCGATCCCGAAACGCTGATGAAGATGTCCTTCGACATCTCCGAAACCTCGCAAGGGCCGTACACGTCCAAGTATCGGTTGCTCGGCACGGCGACCAACGTGCTCAACATGAACAAATTGGGCCTGCTGCCCACCCGCAACTACCAGGAGGGCACCTTCGAGGATGCCGAGCTGGTGAGCGGCGAGTATCTGGAAGAGCACTACAAGGTCAAGAAGATCGCCTGCGCCCAGTGCCCCATCGCCTGTGAGCAGATGTCGGCGGCGGCGGACGGCCCGTACAAGGGCGCGATGACGGGCATCGAGTACGAGTGCCTCTTCGCCAACGGGCCAAACCTGGGCATCAATGACCTGCGCGCCGTGATCAAGCTCATCGAGACCTGCGACCAGGGCGGCATGGATGCCATGAGCGGCGGCGTGACCGTCTCCTGGGCGATGGAGACCTTCGAGCGCGGCATCTTCACCAAGGAAGATTTCAAGTGCGCCAAGTACCCGGAGGGCTTCGAGCCGAATTTTGGCAACGCCGAGGCCGCCGTCACCTTGATGGAGATGATCCGCGACCGCGAGGGCATCGGTGACCTGCTCTCCAAGGGGACGCGCCGGGCCAGCGCGATTGTGGATGCGGAGCGCGGCACGGAGACCTACAAGTGGGCGATGAACAGCAAGGGCCTGGAAAGCCCCGGCTACGACGCGCGCGGCCTCAAAACCTTCGCCGTGGGCATCGCTGTGGGGACGCGGGGCGGCTGTCACAACCGCACCGCCGCCTACGATCCCGACATCCAGGGCGAGGTGGATCGCTTTTCGATTGATGATACCCGTGGGCGACTGGCCGCCCGCACTGAGGAGTACGCCGCCGTCTACGATACGCTGCCATTGTGCAAGTTCATCCGCCGCTGCTTCACCGGCAAGGCCGACCGCGCCGGCGCCTGGCCCGCCATCGCCGCGCTCATCAATGCCACCACCGGCTGGGAATTCGAGTACGACGATGTTGATCTCATCGGCGTGCGCGCGCATACCATCAAGAAAGCCTTCAACATCCGTGAGGGCTGGACCCGCGCCGACGACGACCTCCCCTATCGCTGGAAGCACGACCCCATGACGAAGGGCGCTTCCGCCGGACACGTCGTCACCGACGAGGAGCTGGAATATCTCAAGGATCTCTACTACGAGGCCAAGGGCTGGACCCCTGAGGGGCTGATCCCCAAGGAGAAGCTGCTCGAGTTGGGGATGGACGACGTGGCTGAAGAGATTGGCGTTTAATATCACATAGGAGCGAGTCATGGTAGCATCCACTTCAAAGTACAAATATATCACCTGCGATCCCGAAAAGTGCATCGGGTGTCAGTTGTGCGAGTACATCTGCTCGTTTACCAAGATCGGCGAGTTCAACACCTACCGCAGCCGCATTCGGACGGTACGCGCGGAGGAGATTCTCATCACGGCGGTGGCCTGCCGCACCTGTGAGAACGCGCCCTGCGTTATCGCCTGCACGCGCGATGCGCTCACGCAAGACCCGAACACCGGCATCATCCACATCAACGCGGAGCGCTGCGACGGCTGCGCCTGGTGTATCGAAGCCTGTGACTTCGGCGCGATCTCCATCAACCCGGCGACCAAGCTGGCCGAAATCTGCGACCAGTGCGAGGAGCTCGAAGATGGCCCACAGTGCGTGATCTGGTGTCCCAAAGATGCCCTGGAGCTGACCACGCCCGATCAACGCGCCCAGCGCGCCCGCCGCAAACTGGCGACGGAAGACGTGCTGGGAATGTAGCCCTGGCGAAAAGGCGGGGGTGCGCGATAACATGGTGCGCCCTGCGCCTTTTGCTGTGACAAGGAGCCCATACTGTGGCTAAAACAACAACTCATGAGATAGATTACGAAAACGATCCGCCGCGCATTGGCGTTTACGTGTGCCATTGCGGCTCCAACATCGCCAGCGTGGTGACGCCCTCGGAGGTCGTGGAATACGCGAAGAACCTGCCCGGCGTCGTGGTCGCCAAAGAGCACCGCTACGCCTGCTCCGATCCGGGGCAGAACATGATCCAGCAGGACATCGCGGAGTTTGGGCTGAACCGGGTGGTGGTGGCGGCGTGCAGCGTCGCCATGCACGAGCCGACCTTCCAGGCGTGCATCGCCGATGCGGGCCTCAATCCCTTCATGTTCCAGATGGCGAACATCCGCGAGCATTCTGCGTGGGTGCATTCGCACGAGAAAGAGGCTGCCACGGAGAAAGCCAAGGAAATCGTCGCCTCGGCGGTGGCAAAAGTGACCTACGTTCGCCCGCTGGAGATGTTCGAGGTGCCGGTGACGCGCCGCGCCATGATCATCGGCGGCGGCATCGCCGGCATCAGCGCCGCGCTCGATCTGGCCGATATGAACATCGAGACCTACCTGGTGGAGAAGTCGCCCACCATCGGCGGACGGATGGCGCAGCTGGATAAGACCTTCCCCACGATGGACTGCTCCATCTGCATCGAAGCGCCGAAGATGGTGGACGTGGGCAAGAATCCCAACATCCATATCCTCAGCTACTCCGAAGTCAAAGAGGTCAACGGCTACATCGGCAACTTCACGGTGAAGGTGGAGCGCAAGCCGCGCTACGTGCTGCTCGATAAATGCACGGGCTGCGGCCTCTGCGTCGAGGCCTGCCCCATTGACGTGCCCAACGTCTTCGAGGAGGGCCTGGGGCCGCGCAAGGCCATCTACGTGCCGATGGCGCAGGCGGTACCTTCGATCTACACGATTGATATGGATGCCTGCATCAAGTGCTTCAAGTGTGTGGATGCCTGCGGCGAGCTCAGCGCCATTGATTTCGCCCAGGAGCCTGAGAGCATCGAGCTGGAAGTCGGCACGATCATCGTCGCCACAGGTTTCGATAGCTGGGACCCCTCCGAGATCGAGGAATACGGCTTCGGCGTCTACGAGAACGTCACCACGATGATGGAGATCGAGCGGCTGCACTGCGCGGGCGGGCCAACGGTGGGCGAGTTCGTCCGCCCCTCCGATGGCAAGGTCCCCAACAGCCTGGCGCTCATCCAGTGCGTCGGCTCGCGCGACAAGCGTTATAACGAGTACTGCTCCGGCTTCTGCTGCATGTACACGATCAAGAACGCGCTGTTGCTCAAGTGGCTCTACCCGGAGATGGACATCACCATCTTCCGCATTGATATCCGCACGCCGGGCAAGACCTACGAGGAGTTCTACGAGCGCGCGCGCGAGGCGGGCATCCACTTCATCCAGGGACGCCCGGCGGAGATCGTCGAGGACCCCGTCACCAAGAACCTCATCGTCCACGCCGAAAACGTCGGCACGGGCAAACACGTCGCGCTGGAGGTGGAGATGGTGGGGCTGGCGAATGCCGCCATCCCCTCGGAAGGCTCCTTCGACCTGGGGCGCGTGCTCACGGTGCCCAACGACACCCACGGCTGGTTCATGGAATCGCATCCCAAGCTCAAGCCGCTCGATACGCCCACTGAGGGCATCTATTTGGCGGGTGCGGCGCAAGGCCCCAAGGACATCCCCCAGAGCGTGAGCCAGGGCAGCGGCGCAGCGGGGCGGGCCTCGCGGGTGCTCAACGCCGGGACGTGGGAGATTGATCCTATCATCGCCTACGTGGACCCCGAACGGTGCATCAACGCGCGGGGCGGCAAGTGCGACATCTGCTATCGCGTCTGTCCCTACGGCGCGGTCATCAACCCGGCGGCCTCGGAGGGCTTTGTGCAATCCAAGACGGGCCAGGCTTCGAGCATCGTCGCGGCGAAGTGCCACGGCTGCGGGACGTGCGTGGCGGAATGCCCGCAGAACGCCATCTCACAGCACCACTTCACCGACGCACAGATCATCGCACAGCTGCACGCGCTGCTGGCCGAGAGGCCGGAGGAGAAGGTCATCGCCTTCACCTGCCGCTGGTGCAGCGGCATGGGCGCGGATAACGCCGGCACCAGCCACTTCGAGTATCCTGCCAACACACGCAACATCCTGGTGATGTGCGCCGGGCGCGTGGATGCGGACTTCGTCATGGAGGCCTTCCGGCTGGGTGCGGGTGCGGTGCTCGTTTCGGGCTGCCATCCGCAGGACTGCCACTACATCTCCGGGCGTAACTTTGCCGAGGCACGCATCCAGCGGCTCTTCGGGCAACTGGAGAAGATCGGCATCACGCCCGGACGCTTCCGGCTGGAATCCGTCTCGGCGACGGAGGGCGCGAAGTGGGCGCGCATCATGCGCGAGATGAGCGCTATTGTCACGGAAATGGGCGTCGAGGGCGTCCGTGCGGAGAACGAGCAGGCGCTGCCACATCTGGAAAAACGGCTCAAGCGGATGCGCGAAGTACCTGAGGTAGCTTACCTGATGCGCCTGGTCGAAAGCGCGCATCCCCAAGAGGCGGCAACCGGCGTCAAGCAGGCGCGAGATAAGGGCCTGACCCAACAGGTCGGGATGGCGGGCTGCCAGCTGCCGGAGGTGACGGCCTGTGACGCCTGCCAGCTGGCCAATGCCTGCGCGCCCGAAATCCAACAGGCGAAAGGAGGCCAGCAATGACCAACGTACTCAACCCCTTCGTCGTAGAGTTGTTGGAACGGCCCGGCGGCGATAAGGTGCTGCAATGCTACCAGTGCGCCACCTGCTCTGGCTCGTGCCCGGTGATTGACGAGATGCAATACGGCCCCCGCCGCATCCTGCACCTGATCCAATCCGGCGAGGAGGCCCTGGTGCTCTCCAGCCGTGATATGTGGTTCTGCGTCTCGTGCTACTCCTGCGCCAGCCGCTGCCCCCGCGAGATTCCCATCACCGAGCTGATGGCGACGCTGCGGGAGCTGGCGGTCGAGAAGGGGTACGCCGAGGACCTGGAGGCCGACTTCGGCCAATCGTTCATGGAAACCTACAAACATCACGGGCGGCTCTTCGAGCCGGAGCTGATGATCCGCTACTACCTCCGCACCTTCGATATCAAGGGCCTGTTGGGAATGCTCCCGCTGGCGCTGCCGATGCTCCTCAAGGACAAGTTGCCCTTCCTGCCGGAGCGCATCGAGAACCCGGAGGAGATGGAGGCGCTCCTGCCTGAGCCGCACACCCCCTCCGCCGAGGAGAGAGCGCGTCGCCGCCGGCGCTGGCTGCCGTGGCTGACGAGCGGCGTCGTGACCCTGCTATTGGGCGCGGGCGGGCTTGCCTGGCATGTCGTCGCGCACCGCAAGGAGGACGAGTGATGAAATACGGCTATTATCCCGGATGCACGCTGCTTTCGAGCGCGAAGGAGTATGACCTCTCGCTGCGGCTGAGCTTCGCCCAGCTGGGCATCGAGTTGGTGGAGCTGGACGACTGGAGCTGTTGCGGCGCGGTTCACGGCGAGGGCAAGGGCGTGATCGCGCTCCCCGCCCGCAACCTGGCGCTCGCGGAGGCCCAGGGATTGGATACCATCATCGCGCCGTGCAGCGGCTGCTACCGCAACCTGCGGCGCGCCAGCCAGTCGGTGCAAAAAGACAAAGCCGCGCGCCAGATGGTCAACGAGAGCCTGGTCGAGGGGCTGGAGCTCAAAGGAAACGTGCGCGTCCTGCATCCCCTCTACGTGCTCACGCACGAGGTCGGCCTGGAGCGGATCAAGGCGCAGGTGGTGCGTCCCCTCACCGAGATGAAGGTGGCGGCCTACTACGGCTGCATGTTGACCCGTCCCAAGGACGAGTTCGACAGCACGGAGCGCCCCACGGGCCTGGATGAGCTGCTGGTCGCGCTGGGGGCGACGCCGGTGGACTATCCCTTCAAGGCGAAGTGCTGCGGCGGCGCGCTGGCGATCTCGCACAGCGAGGTGACAGCGAAGCTCACGGGCAAGGTGCTCGATTCGGCCAAAGGCGCGGGCGCGGATACAGTAACGCTGGCGTGTCCCATGTGCCACACGGCCCTCGATCTCTACCAGGGCAAGGCCGCGCGCGCTGTAGGCCACGATCTGGAACTGCCGGTGTTGTACTTCACCCAGCTGTTGGGGCTGGCGCTGGGCATCGAAGCGTCCAGGCTCGGCTTCCAACGGCACATCGTATCCCCAGAGCCACAGCTGGCGCGGCTGGGATTCTGACACGCGGCGAAGGAGTTTATCATGCAACGTGGTGCAACCAAAAAAACCAAGACGGAGCAACAAATCGTCCTCGACCGCAAAATGGTCACCCTGCACAACACCCTCACCTGGGACCTGGAACGCTGCGTGGGCTGCCAGATCGGGCCGCTGGTCTGCCCAAAGGACGCCATCAGCCATGTGCCGGCGGTGTTGGAGGAAGGCCGGCTGACACAAAAGGCGTCGGTGGACATTGACCCGGAGACGTGCGTCTTCTGCGGCATGTGCGTGGTCATGTGCCCGATGAACGCCATCACCATGGAGGTCAACGGCAAAGAGGAGATCCCGGTGCAAAAGGCCGAGGCCTTCCCGATGTTGATCGAGTCCAACAAGTTTGACCGTGACGCCTTCGATATGGAGCGCAAGGACTTCGTCATCGAGAACTGCCCGACGAACGTGATCAGCTACGTCGAAGAGAGCGACACGCTCAAGGTGGATCAGAAGCATTGCATCCGCTGCCGCCAATGCGAAGTCGCCAGCGATGGCGCGTTCACGGTGGTGCAGCCGTGGCAGGGCAGCGTCGAATTACGGCGGGAGCTGTGCGTGGAGGGCTGCCTGGCCTGTGCGGACATTTGCCCGACGCGCGCGCTGCACATTGACGAGGATGGCAACCTGGCGTTGGCGGATTACTACTGCATCAAGTGCGGCGCGTGTATGCAGGTCTGCCCCATCAAAGCCGAAGTAGAGACGTATGAAGTCCCCTTCGAGTACGCAGGAACGACCTACACCCGCGAGCACGAGCGCATCACCAACCTGGCGGCGCTGCCCATCGTGGTGGAGCGCTGGCGCGTGGGCCACACCGAGGTGCAGAGCGGCGCATGGATCGCGGCGGTCATCCGCCTGGCCGATGACCGGGCCGGCGCGATGGAGCTTGATCGCAAGCGGGCGCTCAAGCGGCGCGACCTACTCACGGCCCTCAAGGGCGGGCGGGCGCTGCTGGAAAAATAA
>Ga0209614_1001159_pt1 | contig 20485 bp, 21 predicted proteins | sample BlaSprsedimmetaG_FD_185484 | JGI IMG/M metagenome (GOLD analysis project Ga0209614, IMG submission 185484) | Hot spring sediment bacterial and archeal communities from California, USA to study Microbial Dark Matter (Phase II) - Blank Spring... ... | reverse complement strand
TGTGTCTTACTGCATGGATGATTTCCTGGTGCTCATACTCGCCAGGACAACCCTCAAAGCTACATTTCATGTTCATGTCTCGCTCCTCTGTGTTGGTGTGATCCACTTAGGCGGTAAGGGAACATAAACGGTGATAATAATCAAGATTGGATTTGCTGTGGTACATACGATGTGTAGCGCACGCCCCGTATATGTATAACCGCCTAATAGGCAACAGGCTCCGCGCCGATACTCCGGATAGTATTCCAGAATTTGGCCTGTGGCGATTGCTTCAAGGACATCATCCAAGACAATGTCCTCTTCGACCATTTCCTGTTGGGCGTTTTGTGTAAGGCGCAGCTGTTCGGTAATGGTCTGCTGCTGAATTTGTTTCAGAATTGTTATGTGTTCCAATCGTCAAGCCCTCTCTGAAATCTTTGCGTCTTTGCGGTGAAATCTCCCAAATCTAAAATCGCAAATTCCACACATCTGTAGAAGCCTCTTCGACCTCCACGATCTTCAGCGCGTCATTTGGGCACGCTTTGACGCACTGCCCGCAGGCGACGCACTTGAAGGCGATGGCCTCTTCCGGCGCGAAGTACATCACGTCGTAGGGGCAGAAGCCCACACACGACATACAGCCCACGCACAGGTCTTTCTTCAGCAGGACGACACCCTGCTTGTTGTAGTAAAGCGCCTCGGTGGGGCAAACCTCGATGCACTTGCCGCACTGAATGCAGAACGCGGCGCTGAAGCCGTTATCTTTCGTGCTGATGCGGATGCTGGATTTGGCGGCGTCTTGCACCTTGAACCATGTCTGAGCGCAGGCGGCCTCGCACTCGCGCGCGCCCGTGCAAAGATCAGCATTGAAGGCCAATACTTTCATAATCTCTCTCCCTTCCGAATCTTGAGTGTAACCTGTGCTACTATTGTAGCATAGGGACAGCGAAATCCAAAGGCGGATTTGTTTGCTCGAATTGCCAAAATCCCCATTTGATACTATAGTCTAACCGGAAGATGATTGCAATACTAGAACATCACGATAAACAGCGTCGAATATCCCGCCAGGATTGGGGCCTGCTGGCGCTTTTGATGTTGCTCTGGCTGGGCTTTGCCGTGCGCGCTTTGACCCTGGATGCGCAAGGGCTATGGCGCGACGAGGTGGACGCACTGCTCTTTGCCCAAGCGCCCTTGGAGCAACTGGCGGAAAATTTCACCCGGCCCGGCTGGAATGGTCCGTTTTACTTTCTGTTGTTGCGCGGTTGGATTGCCCTCACGGGAGAGACCGCCTTCGCGTTGCGCTACTTCGCGCTCCTGTGCGGCGTCCTCTCCATTCCGGTGGGATACTGCTTGAGCCGACGCTTGCTGGGGCGTGATGCTGGCCTCTTGACAGCTACGCTCTTGACCTTTGCGCCCTATCTCGTCTGGTACGCGCAAGATGCCAAGATGTACGCCTGGATGACGTTGTTGGCGCTGCTGGCCTGCTACGCCCTGGAACGCGCCTGCGTCGAGATGGCGTGGCGCTGGTGGTGGGGCGTCCTCGTGGCGACCACGCTGGCCTTCTACAGCCACATCCTGGCGGCGCTGCTGATCCCTGTGTTGGCGCTCTGGTTCCTGCTGCATCCCCGGCGTGCGCCTGGCTCCTGGATGCGCGGGGGCGTCGTGCTGGCGTTGCTGACGCTCCCCTATGTACCGCTGTTGCTCTGGCAGTTTCCCCTGTTGATGCAGGTGCAGGCAGAGACCGGCTACCCGAATTACACGTTGAGGCAGATGATCGTAGTGTTGCTCAACGGTTGGAGCACCGGCATCACAGGGTGGGGGGGCGTGTGGGCGATGGCGCTGTACGCAGGCGTGGCTTTGTTGGGCGCGCTGACCTTATTGCTTCGCGCACCTCGACGGCTGGCGGCGTTGTGGGTCTGGCTCACGTTGCCGCTGTTGGGCGTCTGGACGGTCTCTGTGCTGCGCGGCCCCCTGTTCACCGACCGCTATCTCATCTGGTCGCTGCCGGCGTTTCTAGTGTTGATCGCGGTGGGGCTAGATACGTTCAAAGGTCTGGCGCGTGCGGCGATGCCGCTGCTGATCGCAGTGTTGTTGCTCATCTCCGGCGTGAACCTGGCGCGGCAGGCAGCGCAACCCATCAAGCCGCAGTTTCGTGAGGCTGCGGCTTATCTGGTGGATGTCACCTCCGCGCCGACCTTGCTGCTGTACCAGATCCCCTACAATCAGCGGATGATTGACTACTACGCGCCGGAGCTCCCCGCGACCGCCGTTGCCGCCCCCTTCACCAATTGGCGCACGCCCGAGGGCGGCTACGAGGTAGGGGCAGGCTACGTTGACACACAGCTACGCGCGCTCACCGCTGATGCGCGTGAACTGTGGCTGGTCTATTCCGAGGTCGTGCTATGGGATGAGCGTGAGTTGGTGAAGAACTGGCTTGACATCCACGGGACGTTGGTAGATGAGGCGCACTTCCACAGAGTTGATCTCTATCACTATACCTTCCCGTGATCTAAGGGATGCAGAGCACGCGCCCGGCGTAAATCAGGTTGAGGTTGTAGATGTTGTTCGCGGCGGCGATGTCCCAGATACTCACATTGTACCGCAGGCCAATGGCGATCAGCGTCTCGCCATAGAGCACGGTGTGATGGTAGCGACAGGTCGGTGAGGGATCGCCAAATTGCCGGATGGCCGTTGGGCCGGGCGGCACAGGCGACCAGGGCGCGACCGGGATCGCCAGCGCGGTTCCAATCGCCAGACGATTAGGATTGGCGATGCCGTTGCAGGTGGCAATTGCGAAGGGGTTGGTCGCATAGGCGCGTCCGATGGAGTAGAGCGTCTCGCCCGTGCGCACGATGTGGGTTCCCTGCACATTGTTGCAATTCACCGCGCCGCCATTTGCAAGGACGGGCGTGGGCGCGAGCAGCGCCAACAGGAAGAGTACCAGCAGGCCAAGTCTCAGTTTCATGGGTATAACCTCCTCTCAGAAATAGTAAGTGGTGATGGGACAAGTTGTGGCCCATCTTTCTTCGCCCACTTTTTATTATAGCCTAAATTTCCGCAAAGTGGTATTACAGCGCCGTTACAAGAACGCTGCTGTAACAAACCCTTGTCTTTTTTGTAAAGCCGGGTAAAATGCAGAGGATCATAACGTGAGATAGAGAGATCAGATATGCCGTTAACTTACGATGAACTACACCAACGACTTCTGGAATTGGCGCCCGAGTTGGAAGAGCAACTTGAGACCATCACCAATGAGGTGCGCGAGGAAGGGGTAGGCTATAGCAATCACATGGCCGATGCGGGCAGCGAGGTCTTCGAGCAGGCGCGCGACGTCTCCCTGCGGCGGCAGTTGGCCCGCTCCTTGGATGATGTGCAGCGCGCGCTTCAGAAATTCGGGGAGGGCACCTACGGCCTTTGCGAATCCTGCGGTGGCGCTATTGAGATCGCTCGTCTGGAAGCGATGCCCGCTGCACGCCATTGTGTTCGCTGCCAGACGCGCATCGAAGGTAAGCGATGAGGGTTGCGCTCCGCAGTCGTCTCCTGTTACTGGGAGGCGCGGCGGTAGTCCTGGCTGCCGATCAACTATCAAAGTACTGGGTAGTGACGACACTGCCTGAGCAGGTCCCCGTTGATGTAATCCCCTGGTTGCGCCCGATCCTTTCCTTCACTTACGTTAAAAATACCGGCGCGGCCTTTGGCCTCTTCCCTCAACTGAGCGGATTGTTTGTCATGTTGGCTGTATTGGTGGTGATGCTGATCTTCTTCTTCTACCGGACCCTGCCCGTGGATGACTGGCTGATGCATCTGGCCCTGGGTTTGCAGGTGGGCGGAGCTTTGGGCAATCTCGTGGATCGCCTGCAACATGGCGGGGCGGTCATTGACTTTTTGGATGCCAATTTTTGGCCCTTTCATAACTTCCCTATTTTCAATCTGGCCGATTCTGCCATCGTGGTGGGCGTTGCCCTGTTGATCCTGGCGACCTACCTGGAGCAGCGGCGAGAGGTGCAGCAGCAGAAATTGTCACAGCAGGAGTGCTCCGCCGATGTCTGATCGTTCTCACGTACAGGTGACGCAGGGGCAGCGTCTTGATCAGGCGTTGCTCGAGGCGTGGCCGGACCTGGGCCGCCTGGAGATCCGGCAGTTGATCCAAGAGGGCGCGGTTCTGGTCAATGGACAACCGGCGCGCAAGGCCGGGCAGTACGTGGAGATAGGCGATCTGCTCGATGTCGCCGTGCCAGAGGCCGCGTCGGAAAACGTCGTAGGGGTGCAACCGCCATCGCTGATTCCCGACCTGGCTATCGTCTACGCTGACGAGGTCGTGTTGGTGGTGGATAAGCCCGCCTGCCTGCCGATCTATCCCTCGCGGCGACACCGTGACGTGCCCACGTTGGCCCAGCAGTTGTACGAATATGCTCCTGATCTCGCGCATGTCGGCGGGGCGGAACGGGCGGGCATCGTGCAACAGCTTGATGCGGAGAGCTCCGGGCTGGTGCTCGTGGCGCGCACCAAGGCCGCCTACCGCACGCTGCAACGGGAGGTCAAACGCCAGCGGGTGATCCGGCGCTTCTCAGTGTTGGTCGAAGGGGAGGCCAGCGGCACGGAGGTCATCGAGGCTCCACTGGGCAGCGCCTCGCACGAACGCGGGCGCACTATCATCGCGCGGGAGGGACGCCCTGCCCGCACCGCGTACCGCGTCCTGCGACGCTACAGGGATCAGACGCGCACTTACTCCCTGCTGGAGGTCACGCCGGAGGGATCGCGTCGCCACCAAATCCGGGCGCACCTGGCCTGGTATGGCTATCCCGTCGTCGGCGACCGCTGGTACGGCTCCCGCTTTCAGCCGTTGCTCGACTACCGTCTCTTTTTGCATCTCAGCCGGTTGGAATTTCCCCATCCAGAGACGGCGACCATACAGCCTGTCGAATCACAGCTCCCGGCGGATCTGCAGGGCATCTTGCGCTACTTGACCCGCCCCAAAAGCTCTTAAATCTGTAGCCTGTTTTAGAGCGTAGCCAACCTAAATAGAAGCACATTCTGGCGATTTTTAGATTTGCTGATTTTCAGATTTTCAAGGAGATAAAACTATGCGTCAATTGAACATTGCCGTTGTCCAGATGGAACCCCAGTTGGGCAAACTGGAGGCCAATGTCGGCAAAATGGCCGACATGATCGCCAACATCGCCACGCAGCAAGCCGTGGATCTGATCGTCTTCCCCGAACTCTCCGTGACCGGTTGCGAGGGCGGCTCGCGCTTCTCGCAATTTGCGCAGCGGGTCCCCGGCGCTGTGACCAACATCCTGGGGCAACACGCCAGCGAATTCGGTATCTACGTCCTCATCGGGATGGCGGAGAAGGAGAAGGTTGAGACGGTGTTGTACAACAGCGCGGTCCTGATTGGGCCGGATGGTGCGCCCGTGGGCACCTACCGCAAGGTTCACCTCCCGGCGGAGGAGCGGTTGGTCTTCCGCCCCGGCTACAAAATCGCTCCCATCGAGACCGAAGTGGGCGTCATCGGTGTGGTGCTGGGATGGGACCTCGCCTTCCCGGAGGTTGCGCGCAATCTGGTCCTTGAGGGCGCGGAGGTGCTGGTTGTGCCGGCGGCCTGGCAGGCCCAGGAGTCCGATATGTGGCGCACGCTGCTGGTCTCCCGCGCCTACGAAAACGGCGTCTTTGTCGCGGCGGCCAACCGCATCGGCGAGGAACCCTCGTACACCTTCGCCGGGCAGAGCGCGGTGCTCAGCCCCCGTGGCGAGGTGCTCGCTGCCCTCGAGGAGCCGGAGGAAGGCTACGTCATGGTGCGGCTGGATATGGACGAGGTGCGGCAGGTGCGCGAGGACAGCCAGATCATTCTGGCGCGGCAGCCGGGCGCGTACCGCGCCATCGTGCGCAAGTACTAACCGCTCACCGAGCCAGTTTTCAGGGCGTGACCGCGAGGTCACGCCCTGCTTTTTGGGGAAGCGATGGCCGTGCTTTCTTCAGCGCGTCCGTGTTGGGGAGCGGCGCTGAAAGCGCGCAAAATCCGCCAACCCGCGAACCCGGCCAGTAAGGTGATAATCCCCGCGCCGGTGAAGACAACCCGCAGCCCCAAGAGATCGCCCAACAGCGCGGACATCCCCTCCGCGAGGGCGGTGGCTGCGCTGATGATCAGATTCACCGCGGCCTGGACGCGCCCGCGCATCTCGTCAGGCGCGAGCACCTGTGTGATCGTATCCAGCGCGCCGCGCGCGGTTACAACGCTCATCCCCAACAGCGCGACGCAGACCAGCACGATGGCGTAGGTCGGCGCGTAAGCAAAGCCGATGATCGCCACGCCCGCGATGAGCAACATGACGCTGACCAGCGGGCGCACCTTCAGCACGCGATTGAGCCGGCTGGCGCTCAGTCCGCCGAGCAGCGCGCCGATGCCGAGCACCGTCAGCGTGAAGCCGTAGCCGGTCGCGCCCACGCCCAGCCCCTCATCCAGATGCCGCACCGACAGCAGCACAATCGAGGCGATCCCCAACGTCGCCATGGCAATGAGCGCGAGTACGCGCTTGAGCAGTTGGTGGCCCATGATGTACTTGAGGCCATCGCGCATCTCCTGGCGCACGTTAGCGCGCGGCTGGGCATCCTTCACAAGTGCGACCTGGCCGCTTGATTGTAACGAAGCAATTGCGGTCGCCGAGAGGAAGAACGTGACGGCGTCGAAGATGAAGGCGAAGCCCACCCCCCAAAGGCCCACCGCGATCCCCGCCAGCGCCGGCCCAAAGACCATCGCGATCATGGCGCTGCCTTGAATGAGCGTGTTGGCGCTCCAGAGATCGCCTACAGAGACGATGTTGGGGAGCAGCGCGTTACGCGCCGGGTAGAAGAAGACTCCCACGAAGGCCAATGCCGCCACGCCCAGGTAGAGAATCCAGAGTTGGCGGTGATACTGGATGGTTAGCAGGCTCAGCACGATCAACCCACGGGTAACTTCGGAGATTATCATCGTGTGCTTGCGGTTCCAGCGGTCGGCCATCACCCCGCCCACCAGCCCGAAGAGCACCTGCGGCAGGGCGAACGCCAGCGCAGGAATCAGGAGCGCCGTCACCGAATCGCTCATCTGGTTCACCAGCTGGAGCGTAGCGATCAGAAAGGCCCGATCGCCAATCTGTGAGAGCAATTGCCCTAGCCACAGGCGCAGAAAATCCGGGTTCTGGGCCAGCAGCTTGAGGGTGGCGTTACGCTCTGCGTTGCCGTCCTTTCGGGTCAAGGATTACAAGCTCTTTTCGTAGATGCGGTAGGTGCGGTACTGCTCCCCGCCGAAGTTCTCCGCCGTTTGGCGCATTGGGATGTTGTTTTCCAAAACCCAGGAGATCTCGAATTCCTCGTACCCGCCACGGATGCCGGCCTTGAGCGTCTCCATAAAAAGCACCGCATCCACGCCGCGCCCGCGATACTCCTCGATGATCCCGCCGACGGCGGCGCGCAGCCGGGTTACATTCTTGCGCACCTTCCACCAATAGCCCAACTTGAGCAGCGTCCACCATTCGGGAACGCCGGGCCGCGGATAGGCTTTGAGCAGCGGTTGGCACAGATCCAGGAAGGGGATCATAAAGGCAATCGGCTCACCATCTTTCTCGGCGAAGAAGACGGTCTTGGGGTCAATCATCGTCTTGATGGCCTCGCCCAGGTGGTCCATTTCATGTACGGTGAGCGGCACGAAGCCCCAGTTTTTGGCCCAGGCGGCGTTGTAGACCTGCTTGACACGCTGTTTTTCCTCATCGAAGTTGCGCATGTTGATGGGGCGCACGGTGAAGTTGTACCGTTCCTGCACCTTCTGGGCCACGCGCAGCAGCCTGGGATTCATGCCCGTGCCATCCTCACGCAGGTTGCGCAGGTCGGCGAGGTAGGCGAACACATCCATGGCTTTAGCGTAACCGGCGGCCTCGATGTACTCCACGTAATAGCGCGGGTTGTAGGTCATCATCACCACGGGGGGGCCGTTCCATCCCTCCACCAGCAGGCCGATCTCCTCGTTGGTCGAGAAGTTCATTGGCCCGCGGATCGCCGTCATCCCGGCGTCGCGGACGTAGTCCTCGGCGGCGGCCAGGAGCGCCTTGGAGGCCTCGTGCTCGCCCTCGACGACCTCGTAGAGGCCGAAGAAGCCCACGCGCTCGTTCCAGTGCTCGTTGTGGCGGTGGTTGATGATGGCGCTGATGCGGCCCACCGGGCGGCCATCGCGCCGCGCGATGTAGGACTGTACCTCGGCGTGTTCGTGGAAGGGATGGCGCGCCGGGTCCATAAACTCCCGTCGCTCGGAGAGGAGCGGCGGAACCCAGTCGGGGTCGTTACGATAGATCTCCCACTGAAAGCGGATAAATTCTTCGCGCTCTGCGGGTGTGGTCACGGGCGTGAGGGTGAGTTTGCCGGTCATGGATAACTCCTTTTGCGTTATAAGGTCTGTAAAGCTTTGTAAGTGGCTTGCACATCGGCGGCGAGCTCCGGCTCTCCGGTGAGGGTCAATGCCTTTGCCAGTCCCCGGTAAAATTCCGCCTCGTTGGGGCTGAGGAGCGCCGCCTGGCGGAGGAAGGCCAGCGCCTCGGCGGGCCGCTGCTGGGCCAGGAGCACCATCCCCAGATGATAGTGCGCCCAGCAGAAGGCCGGCTCGCCATGCTGCGGATCGAGCGCCTGGCGCAATTGCGCCTCTGCCAGTGGCCAATCCTGCGCGTGGATGGCATCCAGTGCCGCGCGCAGGCTCGCTTCCGTCCGCTCGAAGTGGTCGTCAGCGGCCTCTCCCCGCACAGCGAAGAAAAAGGCCCGTTCTTCCTCGCACCGCTCGCAGCTGGTGCGGATGCGGTCAATAGGATTCCCATCAACTTCTAACAACTGTTGGCCGTGAATCTGATAACGCCCTCCGCAATCGCAGCGTTGGGCGTTGATGTGGACGATTTCAAATGTCGGGCTGTTGGCCGGAATAATCTCCATGCTCATATCCTTTCTGAGCGGATTATAGCCTGTTCCCCGGTTTGGTCAACATCTGCCCGGCGCAAAGATGCTTCTTATATGGCGTTAATGGGCTTCTAATGTGAATCGGTTAGAATGAAAGTAGCATGGCGATTTTACTGATTTTTGAGGGGGGTTGTCTATGGATATGAATCGTTTTACCGAAAAAGCACAAGAGGCGCTGCTGCGGGCGCAAGGGCTAACATTGGAATACGGCCATCCGCAGATCGAGCCGGAGCAGCTGCTGCTGGCGCTGCTGGAGCAGGCCGATGGGGTCGTGCCGCAGGTCGCGTTGCGCCTGGATGCTGATCCGCAGCGGATGCGCGGCGATTTGGAGCAGACGCTCTCGCGGCGTCCGCGCGTGCAGGGCAGCACGGGACAGGTCGGCCTCTCGCCGGCGGTCTCGCGCCTGCTCCAGGCGGCGGAGCGCGAGGCGCAGGCGTTGCGCGATGACTACGTCAGCACCGAGCACATCCTGTTGGCGATGGCTGATTCCAGTGCGGGCGAGATCGCGCGCTTCCTGGCCACCTACGGCATCAGCCGGGATGCCGTGCTGCGCGCCTTGCAGACCATCCGGGGCGGGCAGCGCGTCACCTCGCAGACGCCGGAGGAGACCTACGCGGCCCTCGAACGCTACGGGCGCGATCTCACGCAGCTGGCGCGCCAGGGCAAGCTCGACCCGGTCATCGGGCGAGATGAGGAGGTGCGCCGCGTGATGCAGATCCTCTCGCGCCGCACCAAGAATAACCCCGTGCTGGTGGGCGATGCGGGCGTGGGCAAAACCGCCATCGCCGAGGGGTTGGCGCAGCGCATCGTGCGCGGCGATGTCCCGGAGGGCCTCAAGGACAAGCGCATCTTCCAGCTCGACATGGGCGCGCTCATCGCCGGAGCCAAATATCGTGGCGAGTTCGAGGAGCGCCTCAAGGCCGTCCTCAACGAAATCTCCCAGGCCGAGGGGCAGATCGTCCTCTTCATTGACGAGATCCACACCGTCGTGGGCGCGGGCAAGGCCGAGGGTTCGATGGACGCGGGCAACATCCTCAAGCCGATGCTGGCGCGGGGCGAGCTGCACACCATCGGCGCGACGACACTCGACGAGTATCGCAAGTACATCGAGAAGGACGCGGCCCTGGAGCGGCGCTTCCAGCCGGTCTACGTCGAGGAGCCTGATGTGCCCGATACCATCAGCATCCTGCGCGGCCTTAAGGAGCGCTACGAGGCGCACCACGGCGTGCGCATCCAGGATGCGGCCATCATCGCAGCGGCCACACTCAGCCAGCGCTACATCGCCGACCGGCAGCTGCCCGACAAGGCCATTGACCTGATTGACGAATCCGCCGCCCGCCTGCGGTTGGAAATTGACTCCAAGCCCGCCGAGCTTGACGAAATTGACCGCCGCATCATGCAGCTGGAGATCGAGCGCGAGGCGCTGAAGCAGGAGAAGGACAAGGCCAGCCGCGAGCGTTTGCGGAAGCTCGAGCAGGAGCTGGCCGACCTCAAGGAGCGGAGCAACGCGCTGCGCTCCCGCTGGGAGCAGGAAAAGGCACTTATCCAGGAGATTCAGGCCGCGCAACAGGCGCTCGAAGACCTCAAAGTCGAGATTGAGCAGGCCGAGCGCCAGGCCAATCTGGAGCAGGCCGCGCGCTTGCGCTACGGCAAGACGCCGGAGCTCGAGCGCCGCATCGAGGAAGCGCAGGCCCGACTCACCCAGGTGCAGGGCGACCATCCGCTGTTGCGGTTGGAGGTGGGGCCGGAGGAGATCGCCCTTGTCGTCGCCGGGTGGACGGGCATTCCTGTCTCGCGGCTGATGGAGGGCGAGCGGGACAAGCTTCTACGCATGGAAGCCGAGTTGCACCAGCGCGTCGTCGGCCAGGATCAGGCCGTGCGCGCCGTTTCTAACGCGGTGCGCCGCGCACGGGCGGGCCTGCAGGACCCTCATCGCCCTATCGGCACGTTCCTCTTCCTGGGGCCAACGGGCGTCGGTAAGACGGAGCTGGGCCGGGCGCTGGCCGCGTTTCTCTTCGACACCGAGGAGGCCATGATCCGCATTGATATGAGCGAGTACCAGGAGAAGCACACCGTCTCGCGGCTCATCGGCGCGCCGCCCGGCTACGTCGGCTACGAGGAGGGCGGCCAGCTGACCGAGGCGGTGCGGCGACGGCCCTACAGCGTCGTCCTGCTCGACGAGATCGAGAAGGCGCACACCGAGGTCTTCAACGTGCTCTTGCAGATGCTCGATGATGGGCGCATGACCGACGGCCACGGGCGGACGGTGGACTTCACCAACGCCATTGTCATTATGACCAGCAACGTCGGCAGCCGGGCGATCAAGGAACTTGGCCCGGAGGCCGCTCGCACGGAGGTCATGGCCGAGCTCGACCGCACCTTCCGCCCGGAGTTCCTCAACCGCATTGATGAGATCATCCTCTTCGGCAGCCTGACGCTGGAGGACTTGGTGCAGATCGTCGAGATTCAGGTGCGGCGGCTCAAGGCGTTGTTGAGCGAACAGAGCATCGAGGTGGAACTGACCCCGGCGGCCAGGCAATATCTGGCCGAGGCCGGCTACGATCCGGTCTACGGGGCGCGGCCCCTCAAGCGCGCCATCCAGCGCGACTTCCAGGACCCGCTGGCGCTCGCCGTCCTCGAAGGGCGCTTCGGCGCGGGGGATCGCGTGCGTGTGGACACAGTGGGGGAGGCGCTGCAATTGGAGAATGTGACGGAGTGACGCTGTCCTGGCGATAACGTGGGGCGCGTCCTGAAAATGGACGCGCCCCACGCTTTTTTGTGGTTTCTGTGCTTTGGTCTAGAAGATCGCCCGCACCATCAGCAACAGGCCGAAGATCGCCAGCGGGATGCCCACAATCGCGCCAATCACGGTCAGCGTCAGCACAATCCCGACGATGAAGATGACCAGCCCCAAAATTGCTGCGATCAGGCGTCCGGTCACCTGCAGAATCCAGCAGAGCAGGTTCCACAGCGCGGCAAACGGCCACAACAGCCAATGAATTTTACTCGTGTCAATCATCATACACCTCCGTAAAAATCTGCAAATCAGCAAATCCAAAAATCACTTACGTAGCGCACGTGGCGCGAATGAGTCACATTCTCTGTAAGTGTATTACGGAATTACAGCGTGAAAGTTGCACGCCAGACGCGAAATATCCCTTGTGACTTGCCGCTATCCCTAGCGGAACGAGATCGTGGTGGTAGCGCCCCTCCGGGCCGGAGGCAGGCAAGCCGAACCCGTTGCTCAATCCGACCCACCGCTGGAAGCGCCGCCGCAGGTTACGCCGCCTCCCGTGCGCGAACCTGAAGCGCCGCCACCACCCGCGTCGCAACCGATCACCGCTCGAATTCCGTTGGAGGGTATCGAAGGTGGGGCGTCCGTCGTCATCGAGAACCTCACCATCAACTTCCAGGGCACGCCGGGGATCGTGATGGAATCTGACCTGGGTGACTTGTTGCAACAACTCTTGAAAAAGGGATCGTGATAGGGATTTGCACGTTTGAACAATATAGCGGCTGACCCGATGCGCGGATGAGCCGCTTCACCTCTTTCTTCTCTCGGTGATTTGCACTCTGGCGGCGGGGCGCGTATAATAAAGAGTGTTGCTATTTCGCTGATTTTTTGATTTGCTGATTTGAGAGAGGAGGTGGAGGATGGAGACTGAAAACCAGGTGGATTTTGAAGTCGCGCCAGATTTGAATCTGGAAGCACAAAAAGAAACGACGGTGTTGCCTCTGGTAGACCTGAACCGGGCAACTGAGGCGGAGCTGATGACGTTGGAGGGCGTTGGCCCGACATTGGCCCAGCGCATCCTGGCCTACCGCGAGATGCAAGGCCCCTTTGAGTCCCCTGCGATACTCAAAGAGGTCCCCGGTATCGGTGAGGTGCTGTATGAACGTTGGGCGTCGCGCCTGCAAGTGGAGCCGGTCGCTGCTGCTGAGCCAGAAGATGAGCCGGAACCTACCCCTGTACTCGAGACGCTCTTCCCAGACCCCTTGCATCTCAACCCCCCGGCTGCGCCTACCTTCGATCCCTTGCCCGAACTGGAGTCTGAACCGGCCCCCGAACCTGAACCGCCCGTCGCTCCTGATACATCCCCGACACCGGTGGTCGCTAGCACCAACAACAGCAGCTTCTGGGCGTGGCTGTGGGCCTCGTTGGCGGGGGCGCTGCTGGGCATGGTCTTTACGCTCCTGGTGCTTTCCGGCATCAACGGCTCACTGGACATCAACCACAGCGAGGCGGTGCTGGATCTGCGCAGCCAATCCGAGGCGCTGGCAGGGCAGATCGCCATCTTGCGCAGCGATGCCACCAGCCTGCGGCAGCGGCTCGATACCCTGGAGGGCCTCACCGTGCGGATGCAGGCCGCCGAGTCCGAGGTCGCCGCCCTGCGCGAGCAGACCCTGGCGCTGGAAGAACACGCTGACGCCGTTGATGCGCAGCTGGGCGTCTTCTCCACAGAATTGGAGACCGTCCAGTCGCAGGCCGAGCGGGGGCAACGCTTCTTCGAGCGGCTACAGGAACTTTTGCAAGAAATCTTTGGCGAGGGGCCGCAAACGCCCCCGGCCTCAGGTGAATGAGGAGGTAACAGATGACACAGGAAACGACGACGCCCCGGCGTTCGGGATGGCAGGTAGCTGGAGAGACGTTGGGTAAGATTTTTAAGTTCTTGTTGCGCCTGACGTTTGTGCTCATCATCGGCGCGGGCCTGGGACTGGCGCTCTACTGGGGCATCCCCTGGGGCTACCGCACCCTGGTACAACCGGTGCAGGATAACCGCGCGCGCATCACCGTCTTGGAGCAGCGTCTGGAGCAGACGCAACTCCGCGAGCAGGAGCAGGTCGAGGCCCTGCAATCGCGTATCACCAGCCTGGAGGTGCAGTTGACGGAGCTGGCGGAGCTCGCCGCCTCCCGCGAGGAGCTGGTCGCTTACGGCGAGGAGAGCGCAGCGGCGCTGGCGCGTATCGCAGATACTGAGGCGCAACTCGACGAGCTGACGCAGGCGCTCGCGGATCTGGAGACGCTGCTCGCCGCTCAGGATGTGACGCTCCGCGAGCTCGAGACGCTCAACGTGGAGCTCAGTGCCGGGCTGGCGGAGATCCGGGATGCGCGCCAGCTGGTCGGGACGCTTTCCGGGCGGATGATGCTTTTGCAGACGGCGCAGGATTTGCTGAAGGTGCGGCTATTGCTGTTGGAGGATAACCCGCGCCTGGCCCGTGAGATGCTACCGGTCGCTGTGGCGCACCTGGAGCAGGCGCGCGCGGCATTGCCTGAGGAGGCCGAGACGTTGGAGGCGCTCCAGACCCGGATCGAGGCCCTGGATGCGCTCATTGCGACCAATTCGTTCCGCGTCGGGCCGGAGCTCGAGGCGCTGTGGGCCTCGGTGATGGAGCTGGTCACGCCGCTGGAGCCGCTGTTGCAAGAGACCGTGGCCCCGGAAGCGCCGGAACCGGCACTCTCCCCACTGCCCACGCCGCCGGCTCCGTAAGACTGTCGTATAACACCCCGCCCACCCGGTGGGAGGCTAGCGGGTGGGCGGTTCGCGTGTCGGGAGGAGGGCGCGCTTGAGTCCGCGCCAGTTCGCCACCAAGTGATTTTGCTCGGTCTGGATCATCAGATCCAGACCTGAAGCGGGGATCTGGCGATCCCCTTGGAGCGTTTTTCGATCTACTGAGATTTGCTGATTCACAGCTTTTCCAAGAGGAGTTCAACCAACATGACAACGGCTTCATCCCCATCTCTATTTGCATTCGATGTGCTGGCGACCGACGGCGCTGCGCGCGCGGGCGTCTTCCAGACGGCACACGGCCCGTTGCCGACGCCCATCTATGCCCCTGTGGGCACTCAGGCGACCGTCAAGGCGCTCACGCCGCGCCAGCTGCGGGAGGTCGGCGCGATCCTCGTCCTGGCGAACACCTATCACCTCTACCTGCGCCCCGGCCACGAGCGCATCTCCCAACTGGGCGGTCTCCACACCTTCATGGGATGGGATGGCCCGATGCTCACCGATTCAGGCGGTTTCCAGGTCTTTAGCCTGGGCGGCGGACGGGGACACAAGCCGCTGCGCGAGATTGATGACGACGGCGTGACCTTCCGCTCGTACATTGACGGCTCGACGCATCGCTTCACGCCGGAGCGCGTGATCGAGATTGAGATGCACCTGGGCGCGGATATCGCCATGGTGCTCGATGAGTGCGCCCCGCCCACCGATTACGACTACAACGTGCGCGCCTTGCAGCGCACCCACGCCTGGGCCGAGCGCTGCCGCGCGGCCCACACGCGATCCGATCAGGCGCTCTTCGGGATCGTGCAGGGGGGCATCTTCCCGGAGCTGCGGGCGGAGAGTGCGCGCTTCCTACAGACCCTGGACTTCCCCGGCTATGCCATCGGCGGCCTCTCCGTGGGGGAGACCAAAGAGGAGATGCTGGCGATGTTGGATGTCACCGTCCCGCTCTTGCCCGCCGACAAGCCCCGCTATCTGATGGGTGTCGGCACGCCGGAGGATTTGGTGGAGGGCATCGCGCGCGGCATTGACATCTTCGATTGTGTCCTGCCGACGCGGGTGGCGCGCAATGGGCAGGCGCTGCTGCGGGCAGGCAGGCTCAACCTGCGCAACGCCCGCTTTGCTGATGATCGCGCGCCATTGGATGAGACCTGCACCTGTTACACCTGCCAGCACTTCGGGCGCGCCTACCTGCGCCATTTACTCATGGCGAAAGAGATCCTCGCGGCGACCTTGCTCAGCATCCACAACCTCCACACGATGCTGACCATCATCCGCGAGGTGCGGGCCGCCATCCTGGCGGGGCAATTCGCCGACTACCGCGCTGCCTTCTGGGAAGCACAGCAGAGGCCGCTTCGCTGACTCGCTTACGTTAGCCCCAGCTCGCGGAGATCCTGCTCGCGCTCGCGCCACTTGGTGCGGACTTTGACGTACAGGTCCAAATAGACGCGCTGTCCCAACATCCGCTCCAACTGTTGCCGGGCTGCCGCGCCGATCTTCTTGAGCATCTGCCCCTGCTTGCCGATGACAATCCCCTTCTGCGACTCGCGCTCCACCCAGAGCGTTGCGTCAATGTAGATGACGTGGTTCTCATGCTCCTCGTATTCGTTGATCAGGACGGCGGCGGCGTGGGGCACCTCCTGGTGCGTGTAGCGCAGCACGCCCTCGCGGATCAGCTCGGCGGCGATCTGGCGGTCGGTCTGATCCGTCACCTGATGGTGGGGATAATAGCGCGGGCCGAGGGGGAGCTGGGCTACCAGATGCTCGCGTAACTTGAGGACGTTCGTGCCCCGCGTTGCGCTGGTGGGCATGGAGTCGGCATAGCTGGGCAAGAGCGCCCAGTAAGCTTCAATCCGCTCCTCTGCCTCCTCCAATTGCAGCTGATCCATCTTGTTGAGCACGAAGATCACCGGACACTCTGGGGCTTTTCCCGCCAGCAATGCCGCGATGCGCTGGTCATCTTCGTGCGGAGCGACGGAGACATCCACAACGAAGAGGATGATGTCTGCTTCGGGGATGGCGGAGACGGCGCTCTCGACCATCCTCTCGCCGATGCGCAGATGGGGCCGGGCGTGGATGCCGGGCGTGTCAATGAAGATGGCTTGGTAGGTGGGCAGCGTCAGGATCCCCTGGACGCGCTGCCGTGTGGTCTGGGGCTTCTTGGAGACGATGCTCACCTTCTGGCCCAGGAGCGCGTTGAGCAAGGTGGACTTGCCCACGTTGGGCCGTCCAATCAGCGCGATGAAGCCGGAGCGATGATCCTCCGGCAGCGGCTCGGTATGCCAGTCCAGTGCATCTCCCCCTACCTCCGGTGTGGCCCCGGTCTCGGAAAGGAAGGTCTTGATGAGTTCCAGGCTTTCCTGGTTGATGTCGGACGTTTCTTTTTCTGTCATTGTTTGCTCTCTTTATGTGTTAGGCGGCTCTTTGACCAGATAGATGCCGGGCATGCTGATCACCGCGGTGATCATCTTGACCAGCACATTGGCCCAGAAGATAGACCAGACGACGGCGTTGGGGTACAGGCCCCCGAAGGCCAGCCAGCAGAAGATGAGGCTATCCACGGGGATGCCGAAGGCATTGCTGACCAGAACGCGGCTCCACTCGTACCGCCGCGTCACGCGCGTGACCCAGAGTTCGTAAATTTCGGTATCCAGCAGCTCGCTGATGACCTCGGCGATGATGCTGGCGACGACAATCCGCCAGACAGGGGTGAGGACGGCGGTAAAGGCATCCTGCAGCTCCCAGCTGGGATCGGCGGGCAACCAGGCGATGAAGACGAAGTAGAACACCATCAGCATGTTGATCAGCGCCGCCGTGATGATCACGGTACGTGCGGCGCGGGCGCCCAGGATCTTATGCACCATATCCCGCAATGTGAAGGTGAGGGGATAGATGAAGGTGCCGCCGTCAATGCTAAAGCCGCCGACCAGGGCGATCTTCAGGCTGCCGATGTCGGCCAGCATTTGAGCAGCAATGTAGGCCGCTACAACGATAACACCGGCCCGCGTGAACGGAACCGGTGTGTTTTGATCGCGGCGTTTATCCGCTGATACCGCAACAGTCATAATCAAACTCCTTGACCTGAGGTGATCGGAGGCACACCGTGCGCCTCGTGGGGCTAAAGATACCACATTATGGGGCGATAGGCAAGGCGATTTTTGTGTCATTTTGTAACGGCTTGGAGGAGAGCTGACACCTTGGCGAGATTGTGCTTTGGGTCTACAATAGGGCTAGAGAGAGTTGTGAAAACGAGGATTAAAATTTAAGCCATAGAGATCATAGAGCACGCTGAGTTTTTCTTTTTCTCTGTGAACTCTGTGTTCTTGGTGGCTATTTTCTGAGGGAGTAAGCACTTGGAACAAAAATATCTTCAAGCTTTGGAGGCGCGTTTTTTGCGCTACGTCCAGATTGATACGCAGAGCCAGGAATCATCGCTGGCGGTGCCCAGCACGGAGAAGCAGTATGAGCTCTTGCGGCTGCTCGCGCAGGAGCTGGAAGTGTTGGGGGCGGAGGAGATCGCGCTCACGGACTACGCGACACTTTTCGCCACCTTGCCCGCTACCGTGGATAAATCCGCGCCGACCGTTGCATTTCTGGCGCATGTGGATACCTCCCCCGACACCAGCGGGGCGGAAGTCAAGCCGCTGGTGCATCGCGCCTACGATGGCCGGCCCATCGCGCTACCCGACGATCCGCGCCGGGTGCTCGATCCCCAGACGCTGCCCGCATTGCAGGCGCGAATCGGCCACGACATCATCACCGCGAGCGGCGCGACGCTGCTGGGCGCGGACGACAAGGCCGGTGTTGCCATCATGATGACGCTGGCGCAATGGTTGCTAGAGCATCCCGAAATCCCCCACGGCGAGCTGCGGCTGGTCTTCACGCCGGACGAGGAGATCGGGCGCGGGGTCAAGCATCTGCGGCTGGAAGATCTGCGCGCCGATGTGGCCTACACCCTCGATGGCGGGCTGCCGGGCGAAGTCACGGGTGAGACCTTCTCCGCGGATAAGGCGGTGGTAACGATTGAGGGCGTGCCGGCGCACACCGGAACCGCGCGCGGGCAGCTCGTCAACGCGCTGCAACTCGCCGCCAAGTTCATCAGCTGTTTGCCGCAATCCACCTGCAGCCCTGAAGTAACCGAGGGGCGCGAGGGCTTCATTCATCTCTATCAGATGCAGGGGCGGACGGAGCGGGCAGAGTTGCACTTCATCCTCCGCGACTTCGAGCTGGAGGGTCTGGCCGCCCACCGCGCCGTTTTGCAATCGTTGGCAGAGACGGTGCAGACTATCGAGCCGCGCGCTCGGGTCACCTGCGAATTTGTGGAGCAATATCGCAACATGCGCTACTGGCTCGAGAAAGATCCGCTGCCGGTGGAGCTGGCGGTCCAGGCTGTGAGGGACTGTGGGCTTGAGCCGTACCTCTATTCGGTGCGGGGCGGCACCGATGGCGCGCGCCTGACCGCGCGCGGTGTGCCGACGCCGAACCTTTTTACCGGGATGCAGAACCTTCACGGCCCCCTGGAGTGGATCAGCTTGCAGGATATGGGCCAGGCTGTCGAGGTCTGTGCGCGCCTCGCTACCCTGTGGGCGGGGCAAGCAGATCGAGCGGCTCAGTAGGGGTTGGCTCTGGGGCTGTGCGCGCCATAATTTTTGTGAACATCAATTCGATTTTGACAAGATCGTGTTTTCGGGGTAGAATACGAGTAGTAAGGAGATGTGGGAGTTAAGAGCGCATCTCAGGAGTGCCTCTGGGTTACGTGATTTGGAAGAGTAACGAGTAGATAGGGAGGCTGTGCATAGCGAGGCGCACCGGGGTGTGCGCGGAGACGTTATCACGCATAAGGATGCGCGTCCGATGATTTGACGCGCTGTAATTAGGCCTTGTGAACCTGGGAACGCCGGTGGCGGAGTCCCAGGTTTTTTTGTTGTGGAATTGCCGCCCTTTTTGGGACGGCGTGCTTATAATATCAAGAGGAGGTGACATTCGTGACGATTGTAGAATTGCGTGCTGGTGAATCAGCTGAGAGCCTGATCAAACGGTTTCGCCGCAAGGTAACACAGGATCGCATTTTTAGCGAATTGAAGAAGCGCCGCTACTTCATCACCAAGGGTGAGCAGGAGCGCATCGCTAAGCGCAAGGGTATCCGCAAGGCGCGGCAGCGTCGCCGCCGTATGGCGCGACGCCAGCGCTACGGGTGAGTGCTGGCAGGTTACTTGTGTGACCAATGATTGGGGAGCCGATAAGGCTCCCTGATTTTTTTGGGGAGCGTTTTATCAATGCCCCGACACGCGCCTTTGCGTTCTGTTCCAAAGGGGGATACAATGTCTGGCGAGTATCTTTCTACACGGGGGACGCCATTGAACGTTATCGAGGTTGAGGGGCTGACCAAGGATTTCCAGATCGCCGACAAGGCCGCCGGGCTGCGCGGGAGCCTGCGTGCCTTCTTCCGCCCTGAGCATCGCACGGTGCAAGCGGTCAAGAATATCTCTTTCACGGTGCCGATGGGCGAGCGCCTCGCCTTCATTGGGCCGAATGGGGCGGGCAAATCAACGACGATCAAGATGCTCACCGGCATTTTGTATCCCACCAGCGGTACGGCGCGGGTTTTGGGGAAGACGCCCTGGCAAGCCAGGCGGCAGTTGGCCTACAAGATCGGCACGGTCTTTGGGCAGAAGTCGCAGCTCTGGTATCATCTGCCCCCAGCCGATTCTTTTGATCTGTTGGCTCACATTTGGCTCTACTGAAAAAAGCCCAGACCTCACGCAAAGCCGCCAAGTCGCAAAGGTTTTTTGAATTTACCTTAAATAATGTTAATGTTTTTCATAATCAAAATTTATTAGCAACTTAAAATTCTTAGCGTCTTTGCGCCTTGGCGTGAGATTCCCTAGTTTTTTCAGTGAAGTCACATTTACGAACTGGATGGGCGCGCTTACGTGGAGCGCCGTGCCTATCTGATCGAGCTGTTCGGCATCGGTGGTTACGTGGAAACGCCCGTGCGGAAGCTCTCCCTGGGGGAGCGCATGAGGTGT